>LIDZ01001139.1_pt5 | contig 83744 bp, 85 predicted proteins | sample 644651 | NCBI WGS metagenome assembly LIDZ01 (sample SAMN03856242, study PRJNA289617) | food metagenome | isolation source: wine grapes on drying loft during traditional withering process | host: Vitis vinifera cv. Corvina | place: Italy: Gargagnago di S. Ambrogio di Valpolicella | collected 2014-01
TCATATCGTTTATCTACTATGTATGCATCAGCATCGTAACCAATTGAATTTTCCAATATTTCCTTACTATTTTTCAATTGATTCTCTACTTTTTCAGCGTTCTCTATGCCATGTACGTATTTATTTATAAATTCATCATTTTCCAATAATTTTATAGCCAGCCAGAAAGGCGGGTATTCTAATTTTAGATTGTTTACATGAAAAGCACTTTCTATTTTTGAAACCTGATTTGCTACATCTGTTCCATAATCAATTTTGTATTTATCTACTCTGTCATCTTCCTTAGTTTCACCTAAGGTTATAGCTGCTTTTATAAGTGCCTTAACTCCAAGACCTTTGGTAGCTGTAGTTGGAATAACTGGAATATTTAAAAGTGTTGCTAATTTATTAACTTGTATTTCTATTTTTTTGTTTTCTGCTTCATCCATCATATTTAATGCTAATATAACCTTTGCTCCAGTTTCTAGAATCTGAGTTGTCAAATATAAATTTCTCTCAATGTTACTTGCATCAATTACATTTATTACTACATCTGGATTATCCTTTAATATAAAGTCCCGGGCCACTACCTCATCTTCAGAATAAGCCCCCAAACTATATGTACCAGGTAAATCTACTACAGTAATATCTCTTCCATCAGATATAAGTTTACCCTCTTTTTTTTCAACTGTTACCCCCGGCCAGTTTCCTACATGTTGCCTGGCACCTGTCAATTCATTAAATAAGCTTGTCTTACCACAATTCGGATTACCCGCTAAAGCAAATACTAAATTTTTATTCATTATTACCTCCAAATATTTATTATTAAACTTCTCGTGCCATTACTTTTTGAGCCATAGCTCTTCCTAAAACTAGCCTTGATTCCCCTACTCTAATTAACATAGGACCTGACTCATTATTTATAATTTCAACTACAGCTCCTTTATTAAAACCCATTTCCATAAGCCGTTTACATATTGATTCCGTTCCAACCACCCTATCAATTTCAGCTAATTTGCCAATACTTATGAAATTTAACGGCATATAAGTTTTATCCATAACAAACCTCCATTTTTCATAAAATAAATTTTACAGCAATTCTACAATTATGTCCCTAGCCTCTTTTTTTCTCAGACTTAAATTATATCCTCTTAGTTGTAGTTCAATTGGATCTCCCATAGGTGCTTTCCCTGATACTAATATCTCTGTGCCTCTAACAATACCCATGTCCATTATTCTTCGCCTAGTCTTACTCTTTGGATCTATTCTAATTACTTTTGCTTTGAAGTTAATTTGTACTTCATCTAAACCTAATTCATTTGTCATAACACCGCCACCTCAATATTTTTTTCGTTTTTTAATAATGATTATCATTCTCGTTAATATAATACAATACACCTTATACATTGTCAATATATATTATTAAGCCATGCTACCGAACCATTATGTCAGCTCTCATTTTCTCCCATAAATCAATCCAATATTGCCTAACATGGAAGGTATTTTTAGAGTAGCCTCTATTTAGCCAAATATTATACCTATTAAAATTGCAACTATCAATATAACATTGGTAGATACCCGTCTTGATATTGCAAGTATGGCACTTACTACAGCAATAGCTATCATGCCTATATCCATTCCATTGTTTCGAAACATCCCAGCTAAAACTATTACACTAAAACTAGCTATGACAAGCACTACACCATCAAGTAGACCTTGTGTTGCAGAATAATCCTTTATTTTTTTCATTTGGTTTCCCCCATTCTAGTTTAATTCATCTTAAATTGTAATTACGTTATACTGTATAATGCTATCACTATTGAAAATGAGTTGGAATAGATTTTCATAACCAAAAAAGTTGTGAGTAAATTAATTTACTCACAACTAAACACCTTATATGTAAATTTAAATTAATGAATTAAATATTTTAATTAAAGTGCTCCCTCTTATCTTTCTCTTTTATTGTAATGCTTCCAATATCAATAGTGAATAGCATCAGAGCAAAAACAATAAACCATAACTCCAAAGATCCTATATTAATTCTTTCTATAACACCAAAGATGGGTATTTTATTCGCCATAATAATAACTGACACTCCACCTGAGACAAATATAGTTATGGATGTAATTATAGAATAAACGGAAAAACATTTAAAATTTTTAAGCTCTTTAAATCCAACCCCTGCAAATAATGGTGCTAAAATAGCTATAGGAACAATTAATCCAGTTACAACTAAATGCATTAGACCATTAAATGTCGTAATAGTACCTGGTATATCCTCAGGGAAAACTCCATAGGAAAAGGTAATTAATGTCATAACTATAAAAAGCATCATAGAAACATTTATAGCTTTTATTTTTAGCTTCCTTAGATAAACATAAGCACTTATTATAAATATCAGCTGAAATAAACCATACATACTAGTAATAACACAAAGCATATCTTTATTTGGAGCTCCATTTGCAGTTAAATCACTTATTGGTTGTGTTATTTGATTATATCCCTTCCATAGTATGCTTCCAACAATAACATGAAGCAAATATAAGAATGGTGATATAATTCCCAGTAATGATAACTTTTTTAACAAAAAATCACTCCCTTTTATTGATTTAGTCCAGTTTTAAATATTCACATATAAATGCCACATGCCTAAACATCTTTCTTATAACAGGTGCTGGATCTTCTCCATTGTTTATAGCGTGTGCATATTCAAAAGTTATAGCTAAAAGAGCATAGTTATATTCCGCTGCTACCAAATTGATATCTATATCTTTTATTAATTTCTTACTAAGCATTATCTTTAAAACCTTTCCAATAAATCTTGCTGGTTCAGCAATTAAGTTTTCCAGCATTAATTCTTTTGCCTTTTCATTTCTAAATTGTTCCGTATATACGATTCTTGCAATACTGTCAAGATTACCGTTTAAAGACCTCCCTACTCCAATAATTAACTGTTTAAAAACATCCTCCACTGACATATAATCTAGCATTTTTTCTATTTCTTCCTCATTGGGTCTGTTTATTGTTAATGTATCTGCAAAATATTCAAATAAGCTTCTAAGAATCTCATCTTTACTTTTATAATGATTATATATAGAGCTTTCCTTAATTCCCACATTTTTGGCGATTTCTCTCATAGATACGCCATTATAGCCTTCCTTTGAAAAGAGATTTAATGAAGCTTCAAATATTTTTTGTTTTGTACTTTTTTCCGATTCATTATTTTTCATATTCACACCTACTTTCTGTTATTTATATAAATACTATCACTTGTTAGTTTTTATATGTATATTACTATCTTATGATTGTATTGTCAAATGATAATTTCTAAAATATGACTTATAATGAATAACGCAAAAGAGGAACTATCCCAAATCAGATAGTCCCCATTTTATTATATTTTATTATTTCACTTCACTTGATATCTGAAATAAAGTATTTATAGTTCTCCAATTCCTTGTTGTAGCAACAGTGTTTAATTTTTTCTCCCACATATTATTACTTAATTTTGTTCTTCCATAGCCATTGGGACAATACAAATATACTTCGGTTGAAGTTACTAAAAAGTTTTCGTTTTCTTCTTTCTTTATATCTAATAAACGTATTGTGTTTGGCTCTTTTTTATCCAATATAATAGTTACATATAATTTATCAAATTCTATGTCATGTTTTTTTACAAATGGATTATTATTTATTATGTTTCTAAGTTCTTCATCTGTGCGAATGATTACATTTACCGATAACCCCAATATTTCATTAATCTTTTTTTCTATTCCATTAGAAATCTCAATGCCATCTGAAGGCTCATAGTCGAAAACCACATTACCGCTTTGAAGATAAGTTTTTACATTTTTAAAGTTAAGAGATTCAAAAATGTTTCTCAAATCCACCATTTTTATTGACCTTTGTCCACCAACATTAATTCCCCTTAGAAATGTTATATATCGCATTTTTAAATCCCTCCTTATCTTTTATCTTTTATCTTTTATCTTTTAACTCTTCTCTCTTCTCTCTTCTCTCTTAACTGCTTCTTATTCTCTCGTTGTTTTCCCAACAAATTTTTCAGCATTAACCAAGTATCTTATATTGATTCCTTCACCTATTTTGCCCAAATCATCATAAGCTTCTACCTTAAAAAATAATTTTTTGCCCTCTACCTTTTCCAATATTGCTTCAGCTTTAACCTTTACTCCAACAGGTGTTGCCCTTATGTGTTTAACATTAATCTCTATACCAACTGTTGTGAAACCCTTAGGTAGCTTCTGTTTAACACAATTAGTTGCAGCATTTTCCATAAGCGCTATCATAGCTGGAGTAGCATAAACCTCTAAATCTCCAGACCCATATTGTTTTGCTGTATCCTGACAACTTACCATCTTTTCAACCTGGTGTTTAAGCCCTACCTCTAAACTAACTTCCATCTCAATTACTCCTCTCCCTATAAAGTCTTTTAAGTGTTTTAACTCTTCTCTCTTCTCTCTTCTCTCTTCTCTTTTAACTGCTTCTCTAGTGACGGTTTCTTTATTAAATTCTTTTAAAAAGTTTACCATAAATTCATGTCTTTCCTCTGCCATAGCTTTTCCTGTTTCTGTATTCATTAGATCCTTTAACAATAAAAGTTTTTCATAAAAGTGATTAATACTTGTGCCTTTATTATTTTTATACTCCTCGAAACTTTTGAAATTTTCTGGTTTAATGTCAGGATTATAAATTTCTCTACCTTTAAAACCACCATAAGCAAAGGCTCTAGCAATTCCTATAGCTCCTAGTGCATCTAATCTATCTGCATCTTGCACGATTTTTCCTTCAATAGTTTCTTGGCTAGAATCTGTAGTTCCGCCTTTAAAAGACATAGTCCTAATAATCTTAGTTACCTTGTCAATATCTTCTCTAGGAACATCAAGAGATTTTAACCACTTTTTGGCAAGCTTTGGTCCTATATCAACATTGCCATCATTAAACTTCCAATCTGCTATATCATGTAAAAGAGCTGTGATTTCAACTATGAATAGATCAGCGCCTTCCTTTTCTGCAATATGCTTAGCTGCAATATAAACCCTTGATATATGCAAAAAATCATGTCCTGTTGCTTCTCCATCTAGCTTATCTTTTGCATATTTTTTTGTTGCCTCTATAATTAAATTTTTATCCATTTTCATATCCTTTCATATATGCATCTAAGTAAAAAACAGTTTGCGCCATTCTAAACCTTTAAATACTTCCATTCTCCCTTATTCATTCTAGATAATGACTTATCTCTATTCTATGATAACTCAATGCTAAAATTATATCTAGATTGTTTTTTAGCAGTAGAAAAAAATATCAGCCTGATAAGTTATACCAAACTGATAATCTTTATTCTTTATCTACTATCGGTATCCAAACTTCACTTTTATATTGGCTGCTACTTGGATCTCCTGGATAATATACCTCAAGTTCCGGTCCATCTGCAAGTTCATATTTAGTAGCTGGAAACCACTCTGCAAATATTCTCTTCCAAACATCTTGAATTGCATTTGGCATTGAACCAATACTTTCAAATATGGCAAAGGTATTACTTTTAATATTAAGAACATCATAGTTTTCAAGGCCATGAATGTTCTCTCCTTCTATTGCTACAATATAATCAAATTCATTAGACTCCATATCAAAATTATAGCAAATACCCATAACCCCTAATTTACCCTTGTCTTTTTCCAATATTGAACAGCTGCCATCCTCTTTAATCTTGTTCCAAAATTCAGGTATTATTTTGAAATTTTCACTATTGTTATTAGTAACATGTGTTTTTATTCCTACAACCTTAAACTGTTCCTTTTTCACAATCCTATAATTCATTTTTTCTTCTCCCCTAACAATTATTTGAAAAGAGAGTGGCATAAAAGCTTTAAGATTTTTTTTAGTTTTTCTAGCTTCTGATGGAGACATATTATGAAGTTTCTTAAATGCCTTAGTAAATGCCTCAGGAGTTTCATAACCATATTGGAGTGCTATGTCAATTATTTTACGTTTGCTTGAAACTACTTCTTTTACTGCAAGAGATAATCTTCTTTGCCTAATATACTCTCCTAATGTTAACCCTGTGAGTATATTAAAAATCCTTAGAAAATGAAATTTAGACAAATGTGCCTCTCTAGCTACATCCTCTGATGATATGCTATTCTCTAAATTTTCTTCAATATATTCAAGAGCTTGGTTCATGTCCTTAATCCAATTCATCTTTTATCCACCTCTTTCCATGTATTAATTATAGATTTATAGAAAGAACAATTACTATCTTGGATTGCTTGTTATGGACAGATATATAATTAGACATCTTTGACTTGTTATTTTCTTGAAGATGCCTTATTTTTTACCCATAGCCTTAGATTTTTCCGTACAAACCTTAACTGCTTCAATTATACTTCCTCTAAGACCATTTTTTTCTAGTGAGTACACTGCTTCAATTGTGGTTCCTCCTGGTGAGCATACTTCATCTTTAAGTTGCCCTGGATGTTTACCAGTTTCAAGTACCATTTTTGCAGAACCAAGCACCGCTTGCGCTGCCATTTTATAAGCTTTATCTCTTGGAAGACCTTCAAGTACAGCTCCATCTGCTAGTGCTTCTATGAACATGTATACAAAAGCTGGTGATGATCCTGAAACTCCTGATACTACATCCATAAGTCTTTCCTCAACAACTTCAACCTTTCCAAAAGCTTTAAAGATTTGTTCTGCTACTGCCATATCATCTTCTTTTACATTTTTATTTCTACTCAAAGCACTCATACCTTCTCCTACCATTGCAGGCGTATTAGGCATACTTCTTATAAGTTTTATTTCTTTTCCAAAATACCCTTCTATTGTTTCAAAGCTCATTCCTGCTGCTATAGAAACAATAATTGTCCCTTGCTTTACAGAAGCTTTTATTTTTTCTATTACGTGCATATACTTGTTTGGTTTAACTGAAAGTATCAATATATCTGCAAATTCAGCCACCTTAACATTGTCATTAGTAGTTACTACATTAAATCTTTCCCTTATGTACTGCAAAGATGGATTAGATGGATTACTTACCATTATTCTCTGTGGTGCATATAGTTTTGATGGAACTATACCTCCAATCATTGCCTTTGCCATATTTCCGCAACCTATGAAACCAATATTCTTTGTCATTTTCCTACCTCCAATTTTCTATTTAATACTAGACAACTATTAATTGTTCAATATCCTCAATTTATTGAAAAGTTTCTTGTCACTATGCTATAATTAATTCAATTATAGCATAGTGATTTTTATATTTTACATGTAATTTAAAATTTAATTTACGGAAGGAAAAAGCTAGTTTGCTTTTGAAGGTCTATGTATGAAAATAAGGAAAACACATTTAGAAAATGCAAAAACAATAGTTGTAAAAGTTGGCACCTCAACCATAACCCATGAAAGTGGTCTATTAAACTTTGATAGAATAGAACAATTAGTAAGACAACTATCTGATCTTCGTAACCAAGGTAAAAATGTAATTTTAGTAACTTCTGGTGCTATTGGTGTTGGTGCTAATAAGCTTGGGCTAAAATTAAAGCCACAAACAATTCCAGAAAAACAAGCAGCTGCTGCCATAGGTCAAGGAATACTACTTCATATTTATGAAAAATTCTTTTCCGAATACGGTCAGATTGTTGCTCAAATACTACTAACTAAAGATGATATAACAAATAAAACTAGATATAACAATGCAATAAATGCTTTTAATGAACTTTTAAGGCACGGAGTAATTCCTATAGTAAATGAAAATGATGCAGTTGCAGTACATGAGATAAAGGTTGGCGATAACGATACCCTTTCTGCACTAGTTGCAACTATAGTAAATGCTGATCTACTTATACTACTTTCAGATATTGACGGGTTATATGACTCAGACCCAAGAACAAATCACAATGCAAAACTTTTAACCTATATACCTGAAATAACAAAACAAGTAGAAAGTTATGCAGGCGTATCTAAATCAAAGCTGGGTACCGGTGGAATGTCCACTAAACTAAAAGCAGCCAAGCTCGCTGTAGGCAATGGAGTATCCATGCTAATTGCAAATGGATCTAATGATACTATTATAAAAGATATCGTATCGAATAAAGAAATTGGTACCCTGTTTTTAGGTAAAAATAAGGGAGGTGAACTTTAGTCAGATTTAAAACACTGGCTAAACTATAAATGAATATTAAAGAATATATTATCACCAAAGCTAAAAATGCAAAACTTGCAGCTAGAACTCTTGCTACATGTAGCACAAGCACCAAAAACAAAGCACTTATAAATATGGCTGATGCTCTAAACTCTAATATAGACTCCATTTTAATAGCAAACAAAAAAGATATAGAGAGTGCAGAAAAAGATGGTAAAAACAAAGCCTTTATAGATAGATTATCCTTAAATTCTGGCAGAATTAAATCAATGGCAGATGGTCTTCTTGATGTATCGGCTCTTCCTGATCCAATAGGTGAAGGCACAAAAATGTGGAATACTAAAGATGAACTTACCATTGATAAAATAAAGGTTCCTCTAGGCACCATAGGCATTATTTACGAGGCAAGACCAAATGTAACTGTTGATGCTGCTGCACTATGTATAAAAAGTGGTAACTCAGTTATTCTGCGAGGCGGAAGTGAAGCTATAAACTCCAATTTAGAAATATATAATACAATATATAAAGCTGCAATAAACTCTGGATTACCAGAAGGTTGCATTGAGTTTGTAGATAATACTGATAGGGAAATAGTTAATATCTTAATGAAGCTAAACCAATACGTGGATGTTTTAATTCCAAGAGGTGGCGCTGGTTTAATTAAAAATGTAGTTAATAACTCTACAGTACCAGTAATTGAAACCGGTGTTGGAAACTGCCATGTTTATGTTGACAAGGGTGCTGATACCTTAATGGCTGAAAATATAGTAATCAATGCTAAGACACAAAGACCAGCTGTATGTAATGCCATGGAAACCCTACTTGTGCACAAGGATATTGCTAAAAGCTTTCTTCCACATTTAGGCGTGACTCTTAAGAATCTTGGAGTTGAGATAAGAGGTTGCAGTGAAACTCAAGAACTCATTCCAAATATTGTGCCAGCTACTGAAAGCGATTATGAAACTGAATTTTTAGATTTAATTATTGCTATAAGAGTTGTTGATTCTTTAGATGTTGCTATGGATCATATTTATAAATACGGAACAAAACATTCAGAAGCTATAATAACAAATAATTACTCTAATTCACGACGTTTTCTTAAAGAGGTTGATGCCGCTGCAGTTTACGTAAATGCTTCCACAAGATTTACTGATGGCAGTGAATTTGGCTTTGGTGCTGAGATAGGAATAAGCACTCAAAAGCTTCATGCAAGAGGACCTATGGGACTTAATGAACTTACCACTACAAAGTATATTGTTTATGGAGAAGGACAGGTTAGAAAATAGAGAAGAGTTAAGAGAGAAGAGTTAAAAATCAATTAAGAAGGCGGGTAGGTTTGTTTTCACAAATCTACCTGCCTTCTTTAAAGTATTCTGGTTTTTCTACATACCATTTTGTATAGCCACAAGTGGATAACACAGGGTAAAAGTTAATTTGAAATACCTGTTGTTTTTGCAAGCAAAAATACCGCCGTAGCATGGTACAATCCGTTAAAGGTACTTATAAATCATATTTTTCCCTTTGATCTTTAAAACCATAAAAACAAATTGCAATTAAGAACCCTATTCCAGTCATACTTGCAAGAAAATAATATGCTATATTCATATTATAGCAGTTATCAATCAGACCTGTAATCATTGGTATTATAGTCATCCCAATTGCATAAATGGCTTGAAAATATCCCATAGCAGTTGACTTTCTATCTGCACTAACATTCTTCATGGCCTCACTAGTACAAAAGGAGAATATAATTCCATTTCCCATACCTGCTAAAATTTGAGCAAAATATATATATTCCATGGACGGTACATTAGGAATAATTATACAATACGCACAAATGCATATAAGTGTAATGGGAATCCAAAATTTTGCGCCCTTTTTAGTTGCTACCCTTGAAGCTGAAAAATAAGAACTTGCTACCGCCGATGTAATATATATTATAGAAATCATTCCAATTTGGAAGCCAGATCCGCCTAGAGTTTTTGCCACTTGAGTAGTAAATGACATACATGTTGACATAAGTACTCCTTGCTGAATCAACGCAATTAAAGAAAATATAATTAATCTCTTATCTACATAGACACTAGCAAGCTGTCTTACTGATAAAGGTTTAAAATTTATAGGTGGTTCTTTAATAAAAAAAGCAAGAATTGTTGAAGGAATTGCAATGACTAAACTTAATATGCATAAAAACTTCATTCCTAATGTATCATAAAACAAAGTTCCAGTAATAAACCCCATAAGAATACCTAAATTATTGGCCCCAATAATTAGTCCTGTTGATTTTTGTAATTCTTCATTTTCAAAATAATTAGAATAAAGTACCATAAATGATATCCACATAGCTGATGCTAGTCCTGAAAACAAGCTTCCCATTAGAAAGCCAGTTCCATTAGGCACCAATATTCTAAAAATTGATGCTAGTCCACTAAAAGTAGTACCTATAATAATAAAAACTTTATGTTTCCCTCTTATATCTGCCATTAATCCTACAGGCATACGAAGTATTAATTGAGAAAATCCATACGCTCCCACAATTATTCCTATAAAAGAAGTAACTACTCCAATTGAAATTAAATATGGTGTTTGATAAGGAATATAAACATATTGAGAAAACCAAAATAATACTACTATAATTAATAATATTCTTTTCTGAGTTACTGTATTTACTTGTTCCCTTGTCATAAAGACCTCCATCTTATGTATTTATCCGATGACTACCATCCGTAAAACTTCCATCTTCTATTAAGTGAGGGATAACGGCTGCTACGTCCATGGATAACGATTTCTAAGTTGTTTTATATTTTCACCACTTTCCTCTACATAAATAAAACCCCCTTAAGCAACCTTAAGGGGATTGAAAATACAATAAACGTACATAACAAAAAATACGCATAATTGCATTTACCTTCTTTCATCCAGACTATACTGTCGGCTTCGGAATTTAACCGAATCTGCCTTATGGCTTGCGGGCTTTACCGCCGATAGGGAATTTCACCCAACCCCGAAGGATACTTTATTTAATTTAATTTAGATTATAATTCAATTATTTCCTATTGTCAACATATAAGTAAAAATTACCTGTACTTGATATGTTGACAAACTAATTTGATTAGTTTATTATATAATCATATTAGTCTTATACATTCAATAAAGTATCTAAACGAAGGAGATATAAAAACATGTTAAATAGAGATAAAATAATTGCCTCTGCTGCTGAGTTAATTGAAGAAATTGGATTAAAAAATTTAGCTCTTAATAAATTAGCTGAAAAATTGGGTGTAAAAACCCCTTCATTATATAACCATTTAGAAGGGCTAAATGATTTATATGCTGGACTTGTGGATTTTGGCATGGAAAGACTAGGGGAATGTCTTAGAAATTCTGCAATAGGTATATCAAAAGAAGATGCTATGGAAGCTGTTGCTTATGCCTATAGAAAATTTGTCAAGGACAATCCTGAATTGTATAAAGCACTAATGAAAGCACCTAAACTCGATAAGGGCGAGATTAAACAGTCTGGAGGTATAACTGGAATTATGAACAAAATATTAGAACCGTATAACAACTATAGTAAAGAGGAAGAAATCCATATAACACGTGGATTTAGAAGCATTATACACGGCTTTGTTTCTCTTGAAAATGACGGTTTTTTTAAAGGTCCTGCTGATTTAGAAGAAAGTTTTAGATTATTAATATTAAGTTTTATTTCAAGTATAAAAAATAATCAATATATATAGAAATATTTGTACTGATTTTCTAAGTAGCAAAGGTGTGAAATTTTAATATTTTAAGGAGGTAATATTTTAATGAAAATATGGAAAAGAAATTTAATTGTCTGTTGGTTTGGAACATTTGTTACAGGCCTTGGAATGAGTCAAATAGCACCTATTATGCCTTTATATATAAGACAGTTAGGAGTGCATAATACCAGTGCAATTGAACAAATATCAGGGATCGCTTTTGGCATCACATTTATTGTATCAGCTATTTTTTCTCCAATATGGGGCGCCGCAGCAGATAAGTTTGGAAGAAAACCTATGCTTCTGAGGGCAAGCCTTGGAATGTCTCTTGTAATTGGAAGCATGGGTTTTGCACAAAATGTCTATGAACTTATTGGCCTAAGGGCTCTCCAGGGAGTTATAACTGGATATACTACAGCTTGTATTATACTCATCGCAACTCAAACAGAAGAAAAACATGCTGGATGGGCTCTGGGAGTACTTTCAACAGCATCTGTCACAGGCCTTCTCATTGGACCCTCCCTTGGTGGATTTTTGGATGAATTTTTAGGATTACAATTTACCTTTTTCCTAACTGGCACATTAATGCTAGTTGTATTCATTACAACATTGCTATTTGTTAAAGAAAAATTTGTACCACAAAGGAAAAATATTTTAAGCATTAAAGAAGTATGGAAGCAATTGCCTTATCCTAGTCTTATTGTAACTATGTTTGTAACATCATTTGTACTTCAGCTTGCATATTATTCTATTGAGCCTATAATAACTGTATATATAACTCAGATATCAACTAGTTCTGCTCATATTGCACTTATTTCTGGTTTGGCATTTTCAGCGTCGGGACTTGCTAATATAATAGCAGCTCCAAGACTTGGAAAATTGTCAGATAAAATTGGACCTGAAAAAGTTATGCTTATAGCGCTTATTGTGGCAGGCATTGTATTTATACCTCAAGCCTTCGTGCAGAATCCATGGCAATTAATGGGATTACGATTTTTACTTGGCTTTGCTACAGCTGGTCTTGCACCATCAATTAATACTCTGATAAAAAAAATAGCACCAAAGAATCTTACAGGTAGAATATTTGGGTTTAATATGTCTGCGTTTTACCTAGGAACTTTTTCAGGATCTGTGATTGGAGGACAAATAGCAGCACGTCTTGGCATCAAATATGTGTTTTTTATTACAAGTAGCTTACTACTTTTGAATGCAATCTGGGTTTATGAAAAAGTATTTAAAAAATTAGCTTTAATAGATAAGGATAGAATAATGGGGGCGAAAATATAATGAAAAATGAATTTATTGAAAGTAATAAAGTTGCATTAGTTGTTATTGATCTTCAGCAAGGCATTGTAAATAGAAATAGAAAACTCACACCATACAGCTATGAAAATGTTGTAGAAAACTCAAGAAAGTTGATAGCGGATTTTAAAGCTAAAGGTGCATTTGTTGTCCTTGTAAGGGTTTCAACTTGCGATGGAAAGGACATGTTAAAGCCAGAAACTGATTTACCAGCAAATAATTTTAATTTTCCAAAAGGCTTTGATGCTTATGTACCAGAAATAGCAGATATACCAAATACCTATAAGATCACCAAAAAGCAATGGGGCGCATTTTATGGTACTGACCTAGATTTACAGTTAAGGAGACGTAATATAAATACAGTTGTGCTTTGTGGTGTTTCTACGGGAATTGGGGTAGACACTACCGCAAGAGAGGCATTTGCTCGAGGTTTTAATCAATACTTTGTAGAGGATGCTATGACTGCTTCTACTGAAGGGGAACATGAATTTGTTTTTAAAAACATATTTCCAAGAATGGGTAAAATAAGAACTACCGAAGAAATAATAACATTAGTTAAATAAATAGAAGTGCTACTGGAATTTTTAGTAGCACTTCTAAAACTTGAGATTTTTACGTAATATCTTTTCAACTAACTCAAGATAGTTGCCCTCAAATGAAAATGTCTTATATGATAGCATAGTTGCAAGGCCATGTACCATTGACCACATAGCAATTATATCTTGAACATATTTTTCTTTTTCCACATTTATACTTTTTAAAAAATCAAGTGCACAATTTTCAAAAATATTGAAAGTAGGATACTCTCCACTTTTAGGTTTATTTTCTTCTATAACTACGCCACTATCTGACCTTGTTAAAAATGCAAATTTTAAATAATCTGGATTTTCCACCATAAACCAAACATATTTTTTCCCTAATTCTATAATTCTTTCATAAGGGTTATTTTTATTCTTTTCTGCTACTTCATTTAAAGAACTTTCGAAGTTACTAAATACATATTCAGATATTGCGTCAATCAATGCCTCTTTATTTTTAAAATGTTTATATGGTGCTGCATGACTCACATTACACAAGGCAGCTACTTTTCTAATTGAAAAATTTGCAGAACCTTCTTCATTAAATAACTTTAGCCCCACCTTTATAAGGCTTTCCTTCAGATCACCATGATGATATGTATCAATTTTCATGTAAAAACCTCTTTTCAAAAAACCCAACAAATATTTAATAATATAATACCATACTATGTTGACACTGTAAACTTAAAGTGATATTATCAATTCATGTTGACACTGTAAACATATCTTTATTTTTAATTCAAATATAAATATAAAGGAGAACTTTTATGTTATTAATTCACGATTTAAATATGAAAGATTCAAAGAAAATCACCCCATTATTACCACCTAACTCGAAAATACTTTCAAAAGAAATAAACAATATTAAAGGATGTTTAGGTTGCTTTAATTGTTGGGTCAAAACTCCTGGTAGATGCATTATAGAAGATTCTTACACTGAAATGCCTAAATATATTTTAGAAGGTGACACCTTTGTAATTATCACTGAAATAAAATATGGTTGTTACACATATTTCATCAAAAATATTATAGATAGATCCATAGGAATTTTATTACCTTTTTTTCAAACTGTTAATGGTGAGCTTCATCATACTCCACGGTATGATAAACCTCTTAAATTTATTGTTATAGGATATGGTGAAGATGTTACTTCTGATGAAGAGGAAACCTTTAAAGAGTTAGTACACGGTAATGCTATTAATTTATGTATTCCCGACTATAAGACCTATGTGATTAAAGGCATATCAGAAGCTAAAACAATATTAGAGAATTTATAGGGGGGATTTTATGAGTAATTTATGTATTATAAACGGAAGTCCAAGAAAAGGCAAAGGTACTTCTAGCTATCTTATAAATCAATTAAATGAATTGCTAAATGATGATGTTAAGACAAAAGAATATTATATAAGCAATCTGATGCAAGATGAAAATTTATTAAATGAAATTCTGTCTTTTGATAAAGTTATTTTTGTTTCACCTTTATATGCAGATTGTCTTCCAAGCACTATGCTCCATTTTATGGCTACTTTTGAAGATTTTATTAAAGGAAAAAATAATATATCAATAGATATGTACTGCCTTGTCAATTGTGGCTTCCTAGAAGGCCCTCAAAATAAAACAGCAATTAATATTTTCAAAAATTATTCCAAGCGAATAAACTTCAATTGGCGTTTTGGGGTTGGCATAGGTTGCGGAGAATTTATGAAAGGATCTAAAAACATGCCTCTAAATTCTCGTATGAAAAAACCTGTATATGATTCTTTCTTAGCTCTAAAAAAAGATATTGAAAATAACTCAAACGACCAGGTAAATAATATACTTACCAATGCAAAGATGCCTAAGTTTATATTTAAATTGGCTGGAAATGCTGGTTGGAGACATATGGCTAAGGAAAATAATATGAAACCAAAAGAACTCTATAAAAGAATCTATTAAATTCAATATATAGGAGATATAAAATCTCCCTTTTTAGCAATTTAACAGACTTATTAATGTATCTAAATCATAAAAAAATAATACAACCACTATTTTACAATCAAAATGGTTCTTCTTTCAATTCAATCTCACCAGCATATATTATGGTGTCTTTTTCAATTGAATTCTTTGAATTTTGTATCCAGTTACTATAACCAGAGTTCTTAATTCTATATTTAACATTAGCAAGCATTGATTTTTTTACATTATATCCTTTAGGTGCAAATATAATAATAGGATTTTCATCTAATTGTTCTGAATTATAGGTATGAATTTCCCTACATTTTATGTAAAATAAATTTTTTGCATAATATGCTTCCATATCCTCAAAATCAATATGGTAATCCCCGTTATAGTTAAATTTATCATTAAACTTAAGTTTATCTCTATTTGCCAATGCATGTCTTAATTCTAAAACACTGTATATATTATTATCATCATCCATAAGGTATCCGTTGTATGTTGGGTCAAGCATAATCCATTTATTATTTTCCGGAATAAAGACTTCACAAACAACATGATTATCACGGTCATATGGTGAAAAAGGCATCAAATATACTGCTCTGGCCTTTAAACCAATAGCAAGATAACATTCTGCTAATGTTATAGATAAAAAGCGGCAATTTATGCCATGTTCCAATCCACTATCATAAGAATATGCCAATAAATCCAAAGCGTTTTTCATAATGTGTTTATCGTTTTCTCCATCATGATATGTATGGCTTGATAACCATTCTAGCAGATTGATTGCTTTTGCTAATGTATTACCTTTCCCTGCTATTTCATTAATATGATATTTGTCATTAAGCTTTTTTGATGCAATATCATCATAACAGTATTTAAAGTCAATATGGAAATTCATATTTTGAAACTCATCCATCATTTTTAACATACCTGTATAAACATCGTAACTCATACAACACCTCCAATTATTTGCTTGCCGCACCGTCTTTTAAGAAGATATAGATAAAAGAACTACATATAATTACTGTCAATGCACAAATTCCACAATAGCCTTTGATAAATTATTTGCCAAATTTCCTAATATTCTTTCATCTTGTAGCCGTGCCCTATCGTTAACATTAGTTAAATAGCCAGCCTCAACAAGTACACTTGGAGCTTTACTTAACCTAATTACTTTATATTTAGCTCTAACCACTCCATCATTTTTCCAACCATCTTTAAGTGTAGTATTTTTTATCACAGTATTCGCTAGTCGCATTCTCTCATTAGTTTGATATCCATTTTCATCATAATAATATGCACCTATTCCTGAATATTTGTTTGGATTTTTAGTCATACAATTAATATGGACAGACATAAATACGTCTGGTTTATTTTTATTTGCAAAATCAGCTATGTCAGCCAGTGCTTGTCCCTCATCTTTATCTCTTGTAAGAACTACTTCAACGCCACTGTATTCCAAATCACTTACCATAAGTTTTACTATCCTTAATGTTATATTCTTTTCCTGAAAATTACCAACTGTTGTTCCACTATCAAGACCTCCATGTCCTGGATTTAGTACTGCTTTGTGTGTTAATGGTTTCTTAACTTTACTTATTAAGATGATAACCTGATTATTGTCTTTACCTTCATTTATGTTAACAAAATTATTATCTTTATTTACCTTCTTGATTAACAAATTTTCTTTGCCATTAGCTTCAGTGATGTTTATGTCTTTTAAATTACTATCACTAATTTGCGTGTTACCGGTCAGTGGTACGCCCTTATTAAAACTTATGACTACTAAGTTACCACTTTCTTCATATGATACATTCTTATTTGCACTAGAAATATTCACAGTGTACTTTTTGTATATCTTGTTCTGCTGCATATATATATTTCCATTTTTATCTTTAGGAATTTTTACAACTGGTATATTTTTCTGTGATAATACTACTTTACCAGTATCTGCAGTGCTGATTTTTTTATCTGAATTAACGCCCATAGATGAAACTAGCAATGCTAGAATTATTAACAAAATTAGTATCAAAATTGATACTCGCATAAGAAATTTTTTTCTTCTTTTTCCATACATTTGTAATTTCATTTAACACCATCTCGCTTATACATCTTTACGACGCCCCTTCTTTAATTTTCTTATATTATAACATAGTATAATACATTTTTACCTTATTTTATAATATATATATATCAAAAAATATTTTTATAAAAACAGAAAAAATAATTAACATATATTTTTTTCATATACTAATAAAAGAAGGAGGGCAGTGATAATGAATAAAAGTATTAATAATTCAGTGACTAGCATTTTTTTATTAATGTTAACTATTATCGCTATGATATTTTTTATTTACACATCTACAAATTTTATTAATCAGCAAAATAGCATACTTAGGTGTAGTCAATGACTCTACAGACGCCACTGATGGTCCTGAATATAATTTTGAAAAAGTAGCTAATTTTAATTTAGATACTAAGGATATAACAAAAAATACGCCAGCTACTCCCGATAATTCAAATACTGATCCATCTAAAAATTTTGTGGTGTACAACCCTACTCTAAAGAATAATAACCCTTCTTCAATACCTGCTGTGTTTATTTATAACACCCACACTACTGAGAGCTATGCACCCTATGGAACTGATAATCTTGATCCCACAAAAAATGTATGTGCGGTTGGTGATGAACTTGCCAAAACTCTTTCAAATGATTATGGTATTTCCGTAATACATGATAAAACCATTCACAATGTAGAAAATTATACTGGAGCATATGGAAGCTCTAGACAAACTTTAGAAAAATATTTAAAAAAATATGGTAACTTTAAAATCATAATTGATTTACACAGAGATTCAGAGGAAGATAAAAATCTTGCTACTACCACAATAAATGGACAGTCTCTAGGAAAATTTATGTTTGTTATGGTTAAAACTAATCCACATTTTGATAAGAATATGATTATAGTAAATTCCCTAATAAATACAGCAAAAAAATATTTTCCTCAATTACTTATGGGAGATGGGGGAATGTACTATTATTACAATCGTCCAGATTTTTTTAATCAAGGTGAAAGTAATAATACAATGCTTATAGAAGTTGGTGCAGCGTCTAATACACTAGATGAAGCGAAAGGAACATCCCATTACATTGCAAGAGCAATTGCAGAATATTTAAATGATAAATAGCCTTGAAAGTTGTTTAATTGGATTTTAGCACCAAAGTCCAGCTAATTAACTCAACTGTGCATTATGCGCTAATTTCTGTTTAGCATAAATTGCAGCACCAACCATTCCAGCAGCATCCCCTAAAAGTGCAGTTGTTATAGTGCATTTTTCATTGGGGATTTTTAGAGCATGACTATTTATGGTTTTTCTAGTCTTCTCCAAGAGTCTTTCACCGGCAGAGGCCATGCCGCCACCAATAATAATAATTTCAGGATTATATAAATTAATTACGTTAACGAGTCCAAATCCTAGTATTTCCCCAGTTTCATGTAAAGTTTCAATTGCAACCATATCGCCTAAGTCATATGCTTGTGACACCATTTTTGCAGTGATTTCTGATAAGTTACCATGAACCCATTCACAAATAATACTGTAATGTCCACCTTCTATTTTTTTCTTCAATGTAACCAATAGCCCTAAGGCTGAAACATAACGACCTAAACAACCAGAACTCCCACATTTACAAGGACGTCCTTCACGGTACATATTCATATGCCCGATTTCTCCCGCACTCCCTGTAGCTCCATACAGCACACGTCCATCCATAACAATTCCAGAACCAAGTCCAGTTCCTAGTGTCAGTAAAACAACATTTTTACTTCCTTTCCCAGCCCCAAAATACCATTCACCATACAAATTAACACGAACATCATTGTCTATAAATACTGGTATATGCAATTTTTCTTCAAACCACTTTACTATAGGCACGTTTTTCCAGTCTGGAAAATTTGGTGAAAACATTGATATCCCTTCATCAATATTCAATAATCCTGGTACCCCTATGCCCATACATGCAATATCTTCATTTTTTAATCCTGTATTGTTTAACATGATACTAACTAATTTGTAAATTCTGTTAAGTACATGTTCACACCCTTTATCAGCTTCTGTTAAAAGTCTTTGCTCATAAATTACGTTCAAATCTTCATTAAATATAGAACCTTTAATATTGGTTCCACCCAAATCTATGCCAATATAACATTTACCCATCATTATCTCCTAACTATCATATCTTTACTACAACCATGCACTAACTTCCGCTTGATTAATATTATAATTATATCATTTACTTCAATATAATGTATATAATAAAAAAATCAGCACAAGAATAATCTAACTCCCCTACTGATTTTAACTTGTCACTGCTTCTATATTTGGTATCTGGCACCTGGAATCTGACAACTGCTTCTCTGTGTACCTTAGTAGATTCTTTCCACGTTATATCCACTTTTATTTAAAGCTTTTACTATCTGTTCTATGTGCTGGTTTCCGTTTGTTTCAACTGTTACCTCTAAAACTACATGCTTCAATCTATCAATAGCTTTAAACTGGTTATGATCTAATTTAATTACATTTGCACCTTGCTCTGATAAAATTTTTGCTATTTCAAGAAGTTGTCCTGGTGTATCTTGAAGTTTTACTGAAAAGCAAAACATTCTCCCTCTTGAAACTAATCCATTATTTAAAAGTGCAGCCATTGTTACCACATCAATGTTACCACCACTTATTAAACAGACAACTTTTTTACCCTTAACATTTAATCTTTTTAATGCAGCAAGTGACATAGCTCCTGTTGTTTCAGCCACAAGCTTGTGTTTTTCTAGTAATATATATACAGCTTCCATAATCTCTTTATCACTTACTGTTACAATTTCATCTACATGCTTTTTTATTACTTCAAAAGCTATGTCTCCTGGTTTTCGTACAGCTGCTCCATCTGCAATTGTATCTATTTTCTCTGCAAAAGTTAGTTTGCCACTGTCAAAAGAAAGCTTCATTGAATTAGCTCCCTCAGCCTGAACTCCTATTACCTTTATATTAGGGTTAATAGCCTTAGCAGCAACGGAAATACCACTTATAAGTCCTCCCCCACCTATTGGCACAACTAAAATATCAACATCCTTTAGCTCTTCTATAATTTCAAGAGCTATGGTTCCCTGTCCTGCCATTACATCTATATCATTAAAGGGATGAACAAAGGTATATCCCTTTTCTTTTTCTAATCTTTTTGCTTCATCATAAGCTTCATCATAAACATTCCCTTTTAGCACAACACTAGCACCATAATTTTTTGTAGCTTGCACCTTTATAAGTGGTGTAGTTTCAGGCATAACAATGGTTGCTTTAATTCCAAGCTTATTTGCAGCATAAGCAACTCCTTGAGCATGGTTCCCAGCAGAAGCTGAAATTAATCCTTTTTCTCTTTTCTCATTACTTAATTTTCCGACTTTATTTATTGCACCCCTTATTTTAAAAGCTCCAGTAAGTTGAAGGTTCTCTGGCTTAATATATATTTCATTGCCACTTTCTTTACTGTATTCTGTGCTATATATTAATTTAGTGTATACACATATATCTCTGATTCTTTCTCTAGCCTCTAATACATCATTTAATGTTAAATACTCTTCTTGTGATTCTACTGCAAAATTTTCATTCATAGTTTTAACCGCCCCTTTTAATTATTTATAAATAAAAAAATCCTCCGCACTTATAAACATATTTTTCTATGTTTATAAGGACGAAAGATTAAAATTCCGTGATACCACCTTATTTGCAATTAGATATACTAATTTGCCACTCATTTTTCAGGTCAACCCCTTGTAAACCCTAACTATATATCGCTAGTAACCGTCCTTGTTTACTCGACAAAAGTCTTTCTACTTGGAAGCTCCGGAGTGATTATACATATTCACATTAACGCTAACTTTCATCAAATGTTAGCTCTCTGAAGTTAATGACTGGAATACTTTTTCTCCATCTTTGCTTATTTATAATTCTATCTGTTTAACTTTTATAAAAGTATATTACTCAAAGTAAAAATTGTCAAGAAAAATTTATAAGAGAATAAACTTATCCACAGGTGTGTACAATATTTAATGCACATCTGTGGATAAGTTTAATAAAATAACAGTTTTTATATTGCCGCAAAAACCATATAATTTCTTTTCTCATGCATTTTAGAATTCTGAGCTTCCAGTAGTCCTAGGGAAAGGTATAACATCTCTTATATTTCCCATTCCTGTGATATACATTATTATTCTCTCAAATCCTAAGCCAAAACCTGCATGTTTTGTCTCTCCATATTTTCTAAGTTCTAAATACCACCAGTAATCATCTTTTTTGAGTCCCAGTTCTTTCATTCGTCCTTCTAAAACGTCAATTCGTTCTTCTCTTTGGCTTCCACCAATTATTTCTCCAACTCCTGGCACTAGTAAATCTGCAGCTGCAACGGTTTTTCCGTCCTCATTCATCCTCATATAAAATGCCTTTATATCTTTTGGATAATCTGTTACAAACAGTGGTTTTTTATATACCTTCTCAGTTAGGTACCTTTCGTGTTCAGTTTGAAGATCAATTCCCCATTCAACTGGATAATCAAATTTTTCACCGGACTTTTCAAGTACATCTACTGCTTCAGTATAACTTATTCTCCCAAAGTCAGAGTTTATTACATTATTTAACCTTTCAAGCAATGTCTTATCAATAAAGCTATTAAAGAAGGTCATTTCTTCAGGTGCATTTTCTAATACGTAGGCTATTACGTATTTTACCATCTCTTCTGCAAGGTCCATGTCATCTGAAAGATCTGCAAAGGCTATCTCTGGTTCTATCATCCAAAATTCTGCGGCATGTCTTGCTGTGTTTGAATCCTCTGCCCTAAATGTAGGTCCAAAAGTGTATACATTTCTAAATGCCAACGCAAAGGCTTCGGCTGAAAGCTGGCCACTAACAGTAAGGTTTGCTTCTTTTCCAAAAAAATCTTTTTTATAATCGATTTTTCCCTCTTCATCTTTAGGTACATTATTAAGGTCCAAAGTTGTAAGTTTGAACATTTCTCCTGCACCCTCACAGTCACTACCTGTAATTATTGGAGTATGGGTATATACAAAGTCCCTTTCCTGAAAAAATTTATGTATAGCAAAAGCTGCTATTGAACGAACTCTAAATACAGCTGAAAAAGTGTTACTTCTTGGTCTTAAATGAGCTATAGATCTTAGATATTCAAAGCTGTGTCTTTTCTTTTGAAGTGGATAGTCTACATTTGAATTTCCTTCGATAACAATCTTTTTTGCATGTATTTCAAAAGGTTGTTTTGTGTTTGGGGTTAGTACAACAACTCCTTCAATACTTAAAGAAGAACTTATAGTTATTTTTGAGATTTCCTTGAAATTTTCAAGATCTTTTTCAAATACAATTTGAACATTTTTGAAAAAGCTTCCATCATTTATTTCAATAAATCCAAAAGCATTAGATGCTCTTACAGTTCTTACCCACCCTGATATTTTTACTTCTTTCCCACTAAAACTTTCAGTTTCTCTATATAGTTTTTTTACCAGTACACAATCATACATTTACATTATTCCTCCTGTTACATATAATTTTAAAAAAGTGAAACTTATCTATATGAAAACTTAATTTTATATACTAACCCTTGTAATGTGCAAATTAGCATAGTTTTTTTTAAGAATTTATTAATTTTAAAGGTTATTTACACGAAAATTATAATCTTACTTTGAATTAATGTCAACAATTGACTAATTGATGTTTCGCATTTTTCATACTAAATCATTATAACATAATTAATGTTTATAGTATTATACAATGGAATTACACTGTATAAAATCATATTATTAGCTATAAGTAAATAATTATAGGAAATCTTCATTACCTGGTAACTGGAATCTGATACCTGGAAACTGCTTTTTCGGTAACCCTTATTGCAGCAAAATCATATTCTATATTATATTACTTATAATTGGAGATTTAACTATGTGCGGAATTGCAGGCTGGATTAATTTTAAAGAAAACATACTATACAATAAATATGTAATTGAAAACATGACGGACACACTAAAGGAAAGAGGTCCTGATGAATCAGGTTACTATTTTTCAAAGCATTCACTTTTTGGTCATAGACGTCTTGTTGTTGTTGATCCTGAGGGCGGAAAACAACCCATGATTAAAAGTATAAATGGTAATAAATTTATACTTGTTTATAATGGTGAATTATATAATACTGAAGAAATAAGAAATACTCTAATAAAAGAAGGTTATAGCTTCGATTCATATTCTGATACCGAAGTACTTTTAACTTCTTATATTCACTGGGGATATAAATGTATTGAATATATAAATGGAATTTATGCTTTCGCTATTTTAGACGAGAAGAACAAAAGTTTGTTTTTAGCTCGTGATCCTCTTGGTGTTAAACCATTATTTTATACTATAAAAGATAATTCCTTTATATTTGGTTCCGAAATTAAAACACTTCTTGCCCATCCAGAAGTTAAACCAATTTTAACTAAAGAAGGGCTTACAGAAATATTTGGTTTAGGACCAGGCCGTGCTATTGGAAGTGGAGTTTTTAAAGATATACATGAAATTCCCCCAGCTAATTGTGCCATCTTTACTCCCAATGATTTTACGGTTGAAGAATATTGGAGAGTGAAATGTGAAGTCCATACGGAAACCTTGGACGAAACTGCTGAACACGTAAGGAGCTTATTATATGATGCTGTTAAACGGCAACTTGTTGCTGATGTTCCTGTAGGTACCTTCTTATCTGGAGGCCTGGATTCCAGTGCTATATCTGCTATTGCAGCAAAAGAATTTAAAAATCAAGGCAAAGTCTTAGATACTTATTGTATTGATTATGAAGATAACCAAAAATATTTTAAATCAAATGAATTTGAACCTAACTCAGATACTACGTGGGCTTTAAAAATGAGGGACTATATAGGAAGTAATCATAAGGGCATAATAAATTCTAATGAAGATTTAGCAAATGCCCTAGTTGATGCGGTAAAGGCCAATGATTTGCCCGGTATGGCAGACATCGACTCATCTTTGTATCTATTTTGCAAAGAAATAAGAAAAGATAAAACCGTTGCACTATCAGGTGAGTGTGCTGATGAGATATTTGGGGGATATCCTTGGTATAGAAGAGAAGAAGATATCAATGCCAATACCTTTCCTTGGTCGAAATCTGTAAGTGAGCGCAATAAAATATTAAGCGGAGATTTAAAAAAGTTAGATTTGGATAGTTTCGTAAAAGAGCACTATGAAAATACTCTTAAAGAAGTTCCACATATTAACGGTGAAAGTAAATATGCCATCAGAATGCGAGAGCTTTTTTATTTAAATATTAAATGGTTCATGATTACTCTCTTAACTAGAAAAGATAGAATGAGTATGTCTAACAGTCTTGAGGTAAGGGTACCCTTTGCAGATTATAGACTAGTGCAATATGCATTTAACATCCCACCGGAAATGCGTTTTTGTGACGATAGAGAAAAGGGCATTCTGCGAAGAGCTCTTACTGGGATATTACCTAAAGATATTGTAGACAGAAAAAAGAGTCCTTATCCTAAAACTCATAATCCTAAATATACACAAATAGTTCAAAAGTGGCTAAGAGGTATTTTAGATGATCCAACTTCCCCTATACTTGATCTTTTAGATATTCCTGTAGTATCCGAGATAGTTAAAACTGGTGGTGAATCCTATTTAAAACCTTGGTATGGTCAGCTTATGAGGGGACCTCAACTTATGGCCTACCTTATACAGATAGATACATGGTTAAGGCTTTATAATGTTGATATACAAATCTAATCTTAACCTTTGATATTAAAAAATAGACTAGTCACTACGCTAGTCTATTTTCTTTAAGATGCCTAACCTGTTTTTTATCCACAAGTAGCTTAACAAAGATATCCACAACCTGTTCATCAAATTGAGTTCCTTTGTTATTTATTAATTCTTTAATTGCCACTTTTTCAGGTAAAGGCTTTTTTCTATATGTTCTTTCGCTGGTCATAGCATCAAATGAGTCTGCTACAGCAATAATTTTAGCCAATTTTTCTATATTCTGTCCCTTAAGGCCTTTTGGATATCCATTTCCATCAATTCTCTCGTGGTGCTCTAGTAAAATTTTTGCACTATTTCTTAAAAACTTAACGTCCTTAATAATTTCATATCCAATTTCAGGATGTTTTTTTATTGTTTCAAATTCCTGTTTTGTAAGTTTTCCTTTCTTATTTAATATATCATCAGGTATCTGAATTTTCCCTATGTCATGTAATAGACTTGCGTATTCTAGATCAATCAACTCTTCTTTACTTAATTCCATTTTTTTACCTATTAGAATTGAAAGCATGGTTACCCTATCACAATGTGATTTTGTGTATGTATCCTTAGCCTCTATAGAATTTGCAAAACTCTTTATAACATTAAGTTTAAAACTTGTTATTCTATTTTCTTTATTAAGAAGTTCAATGAATTTGTTAACCACATTTCCAATTTTCTCTGATGAGATTGCCACCTTGTTTTTTTCATCACTCTCACCCTGCATAGGTCGCCCCCGTTCTTTGGCTCTATACTACTGATTATATTTTAAAATTTCTATATAGTATTCTCATAATCTCAGTACTAAGAGTAAAATTATAAATCATTATAATTGTGGCCAGAGTTTAAGTTTTTATACTTTTATTTCTAAATTATTTAATTATTTTTCCATAAGGTGAATTTTAAACTATACTGCAGTGAAATAATGAAAATTGAAAAAAGCCATGGGAAAATTAATATTCCTCACGGCTTAAATATTCACTTCACTATTTAACTTCCTCAAACTGATCTTTTCCAACTCCACAGAGAGGACATACCCAATCTTCTGGAATACTTTCAAATGCAGTGCCTGGATTAACACCATTATCTGGATCCCCATCTTCAGGATTGTAAATATAACCGCAAACTGTACAAACGTAACTTTTCATTTAAAATCGCCTCCAAATTTTATATTAAATTAAAATGGCCACAAGAAATTCTCATTGTGACCATATTTACTTAAAGGTTACTATCTCCTTCATTCCAATCTACTGCACACATGCCACCAGACTGAAAGGCTTTGAGTACTCTTAATGTTTCATCAACGCTTCTTCCAACATTTAAATCATGAACAACTGAGTATCTTAAAACCCCCTCAGGATCAATAATGAATAATCCTCTTAAAGCTATTCCTTCTTCTTCGATGTGAATACCATATTTTTTACTTACCTCATAAGTTTTGTCTGAAGCAATAGGGAAGTTAATCTTTCCGAGACCGCCCTCAGTAACACTCTTGTTAATCCAAGCTTCATGAGAGTATTGGCTATCACAACTGGCTGCTAAAATTTCTGCATTTAAATCTTTAAATTCATTAGCTCTTTTACTAAATCCTGTTATCTCTGTTGGACACACAAACGTGAAATCTAAAGGATAAAAGAATAAAACCAACCATTTTCCCTTATAGTCGTCTAACTTAACTTCAGCGTAATCACTTCCATCACCTTTCACAGCATTCATTTTAAAATCTGGTGCTAGTTTACCTACTAATCTATCCATAAAAAACATCTCCCTTTATATAATAATTGCAATCCACGAAACATAAATAAATTCTTCCCTGCCCTTTTAAGCATTTTGTACTACCAAATCTTTAATAAGATCATCTATTTTGGCTTTATCAAAACCTAATACAATTTTCCCATCTACATTTAATACTGGCACTGCTTTTTGGTTTGACAATTTAAACATTTCTTCTCTTTGCTCTAAATCAGCACCTACATTTACATCAACAAACTCTACATTTTTAGATTTTAAATATGCCTTAGTCTTTTTGCACCATGAACAATCTGGTGTTGAATAAATTTTTACCATAATTAACGACCTCCTGAAATATATTTTTCTGCATTTAAAGCTGCAATAGTGCCATCACTAACAGCTGTTGTAAGTTGTCTTATCTTTTTGTTTCTAACATCTCCTGCCACAAAAACTCCCTTTACATTTGTCTCCATGTCTTCATCAGCCTCAATATAACCCAATTTGTTTAGATTTATATACTCCTTAAACATATCTGTTTTTGGAACATATCCAATATAAACAAAGATACCATCCGAATGAATATCACTTTTTTCTCCAGTCTTAAGATTCTCAATTATTATCTTCTCTATTTGGTTGTCACCAGTAACATTTCTTATTTCACTGTTCCAAATAACATTAACATTTTCATGTTTAAATAATTCCTCTTGATCTGACTTTTCTGCTTGAAGCGTATCAAATTGATGAACTATAGTTATATTTTTAGCGTATCTTGTGAGATAAGTAGCCGCTTCTATTGCGGAGTTTCCTCCACCCACAACAACGATGTCTTTTCCATCATATAGCGCTCCATCACAAAGTTCACAATAATGAATTACTTTGCCATGTAAATCTTTTTCTTCTTGCACTGGGAGTTCTCTTGGTTTTGCCCCTGTGGCTATAATAACTGCTTTTGCCTTGTAAATAATATCTTCTGTTTCAATGATTTTTTCTTCATCTGTTAATTTAACTGATTTAATGTACCCAAATTCGTTTATATTTACTCCAAGTTCCAAAGCGTGATTTTCCATTTTGCTAGCTAATTCCTCTCCGGATATTATTCCGAAACCCGGGAAGTTTTCAACACTATAACTATTTTTTATTTGTCCACCAACCAATTCATCTTCTAAAACTATTACACTGAGCTTAGCACGCATTGCATATATTGAAGCGGTTAATCCTGCGGCACCAGCACCAATTATTACGAGATCAATATTCTTTTGCTCTTTCATAACATACACCCCATTTTTTAAACCAAAAATAATTCATTTAATACTTAATATCCTTTTTTAATAACTATTATTAACTAATAATAGTTATTGTTTGTCTTTAAGTTAATTATATTACTTTTAATAACTAAATGCAATAGTAAATTTATTTTTTTATATTGTATTTAATGATGTAATATTCTATTTAGTATTTACCTCAAATTATCTAATATTCGTGAAATTATTTTCAGTTGAATTTATAACAATTTAATTGTGTACAATTGATTTGTTTATAATATATCACAGGTAAATGTCATTGTCAATATATTATAAACTATGTTTATAACACTTATTTTTTACTTATGAATAACATATTATTGTAAGACATAAATACGAGGTGAGTTACAATGCACGAAAATTCAGATTCAAATTTCAGAAATCATAGCCATTACTCTCAAAACATGCCACAATTTACTGGTTTCCCTAGAGCCTATGTTCCAATTCAGCCTTTCATAGGTTTACTACCTTTGGATTTAGCTCTAAAAAAAGGTACCATCTTCCCTAATATAAATGTGGATTACCCAAGATATTAAAGTAATTGGAGGCAATATAATGGAACAGAATTATAACGATTTATCTAAAGAACAATTAATGACAAGAATTAATCAACTTAAATTTGCTTCTGTAGACCTGAATTTATTTCTTGATACAAACCCTGATAACAAAAGAGCACTAGATGATTACAACACTGTTAGTAAAAGGTTAAATCAGGTGATAGATATTTATGAAACCAAGTTCGGACCACTATCAAACTTTGGCGGTTCACAAAGCAGATACCCATTTGCATGGGTAGACGAACCATGGCCTTGGGAAATCGTATAATAGGAGGAAAAATATGTGGAATTATGATAAAAAATTAGAATATCCCGTTAAAATTAAAAATAAAGACTTAAACATGGCAAAGTTTCTTGTAACTCAATATGGTGGTCCTGATGGAGAACTTAGTGCTGCTATCACATACCTTAATCAACGATACACAATGCCCACGGGTAAAACAAAGGGTTTACTTACAGATATAGGCACAGAAGAATTAGCTCATGTTGAAATTATTTGTGCTATGGTTTATCAATTGCTAAAAGGTGCCACTCCAGATGAATTAAAAGCAGCAGGTCTTGGGGGTAACTATGCCCAGCACGATAACGCCGTGTTTCCAACAGATGCCAATGGTGTTCCATTGGAGTGCTGCTTACACTTCAACCCTTGGTAATCCAGTTACGGATTTACACAATGATATGGCAGCTGAAAAAAAAGCACAGTCTACCTATGAGCATTTAATAGACCTTACAGACGACTATGACGTGAAGGATGTCCTTAAATTTTTGTGGGCTAGAGAAATTATTCACTACCAACGTTTCGGAGAAGCACTCATGGGTGTTTATGATTTACCAGGCTGTAAAAAAAGTTAAGAGCTACACACCCATTCAAAAGCAGATAATAGTTAAAAGAGAAAAGTTAAGAATTGATGAAGATTTTCTGCTGACGCAGAATAATCAATACAAATATAAAAACAAAATAAAAACCAAAATCTAAAAGAGGCATACTAATATAAACAGAGTTCTTAGTTTCAGATGTAGAAAAAAACTCCACCATAAAAAAAGAACTCTGTTTATGGTATGCAACTCCTTCCATAAACATTACATAGCCAACGCCTTGGCAAGGTTTTACCTCATTGCCTACATCAAAATGTATAAGGAAGCACATTAACTTTAGATTGTAATGACGTTAGAGTTACTATTAATTCACTAACTTCACTAGGTACTTTTCCGTTGTTTTTTTAAATATAAAAAGAAATTTTACGCTTTAAATTACTTACTAAAGGTCTATAATTATCTCCAGTACGTAATTTATTATTTATTCATTTAATAAATCAATTAATTCTCTATGATGATCAGTATCTAGTTTTTTTAATGTATTTTCTATAGCCTCTATAGCTTTTATACTTTGTTTAGAATATTGCATTTTTAACACTCCCTATATAAAATTTATATATTTGGATTATTTTACATTATTGTCCTGAATAATGCAAGCTAAAGAATAAAAATAAAAAAGTGCTAGTCGAGATCTATAAACAATCTTTTTCTCCCTTTTATTTTGGTTCTATTTTGGTTCTATTTTGGTTCTATTTCATTTTATTTTGCCCAAAGGCAAAATCTCCTAAACTTTTAACTCTTCTCTCTTAACTTTTAACTTTTAACTTTTTGTAGCTCTTAATTATTGGTAGCTTTTAACTGTTATCTTATACCCGACTCCTCTTACTGTTTTTATAATTTCATGTTCTTTGTCCTCTAATTTATCACGTAAGTATCTTATATAAACTTCCACAATATTTTCTTCACCAGAAAAATCAAAGCCCCAAACCTTTTCCAATATAATCTGTTTACTCATTACAAGACCATTGTTTATAATTAAATATCTTAGAAGATTATATTCAGTAAGGGATAATTGTAAAAGTTTTGTGCCAAAATAAATTTCGTGAGCCCCATCGTCTATAGAAAACTGTCCAACTTTCATAACCTGATTTTTACCCATATGTGTTTTTCTAAGTCTAGCATTTATTCTAGCTAGAAGCTCCCTAAAACTAAAGGGTTTTATCATATAGTCATCTGCACCTATATTAAGCCCTCTAACCTTAGCATCTATATCATCCTTAGCTGTAAGCATAATAACTGGAGCTTCAATATATTTTTTTATTTCTGAGCAAACCTCGTATCCATTCTTACCAGGCAGCATTATATCCAGGATTATTATGTCTGGATTTAGCTCTATTGCCATTGAAATTGCAGAATCGCCATCAAAGGCAACATGAACAACATATCCTTCTGCTTCCAAACCCATCTTTATAAATTCAACAATGCTTTCTTCATCATCTACAACTAAAATATTAATTTTATTGTTACCCCTAGAATTCATGAGTCAAGACCATCCTTTTATAATAACTTTCTCTAAGTTTATCATAAAATAGCAGTGTTTTGTGTATATTGCAGTTTTCTAAATATATTCAACAAATTCTGCAACTGGTTTTCTATATCCTCTTAATCTTATATTATTTGGGTCTTCCTTCCCTATTGTTATTAGCATAACGGGCTCATAATCATCATCAATATGGAATAATTTCTTTGTTATTTCTGCGTTAAATCCCATCATTGGACAAGTATCCCAGCCCTTGTCCTTTGCTATAAGCATAAACATCATAGCTGATAATGAAGCATTTCTTATAGCCTCATCTCTCATAAACCCTTCTCCTCTACCTTCATACATAGCATATATATCTTGAATGGTTTTAGCATAAGATATTTCATCAAGCATTCCTAACATCTTCATTGGTTCATATATTCTCTCTGCGTCCTTATAAGCCTTCTTATTCCCCAATACTAGAATTGCAGCAGCAGACGTATGTACTTTATATTGTGGAGATGCCTTCTCTCTAAATAGCTCCTTCATGTTTTTATCCTTTATAACCAAGTATTTAACATGTTGCAAATTAAAACATGATGGTGCCAGCATTACTTCACTAAATATTTCATTGAGCTGAATCTCTGTTATTTCAACACCTTCTATAAAATTATTAGAAGACTTTCTAGCCTTAATTAACTCATTTAAACTTGAATATCCCACAATTAATCACTCCTATATATTTTAATAATTTAGCTTTTTACTTACTTTATATAACTATAATACTAAAAGTAATCTATTAATGTCAAGTTATTTCATTAATAATAACTTTTAACTATTGCAGCTATTGTAGCTTTGGAAAAACTGATTTATTATAATCTATAAGAAGTATCGATTGGTTGGTGATAATTATGAATGAAGAGGCAATTTTAAAAGTTAAAAGAGGTTATCTTAATGAAGACTTTAAATATTTCCATCTGAAAGATAAAAAAAGTATGGAATTTGAGCCTCATTACCATGATTTTAATAAAATTATAATATTTATATCTGGAACGGTAAACTACCTAATAGAAGGTAAATCATATAAATTAAGGCCTTGGGACTTGCTTTTTATAAATAGCAATGAAATTCATAGACCTATAATAAGTCCCAATGATTCCTACGAAAGAATAATTATATGGATAAATAAAAATTTTTTAGAAAAACACAGTTTGTGCCATAACGATTTACTCACTTGCTTCAAACTTGCCTCAGATAGAAAATATAATATGCTACGGTTGGATGTTTTAAACATGGATAAGTTAAAACTAATATTACACCCCTTAGAAATGGAAAATAGCAGTACAGCTTTTGGTAGTGATATTTTGAAAAACTCACTTATTATTCAATTGATGGTATATATGAACAGACTATTTCTTGAAAATAAAATTGATGATAGTGAAAATGATGTTGAATACGATGAAAGAATAGTTAAAATTATTAATTATATAAATAAGAATCTAAGCAGTGTACTAACAATTGATAGCATATCCTCAAATTTTTATATAAATAAATACTATTTGATGCACAAATTCAAAGAACAAACAGGTTTTACACTTCATAATTATATTCAGCAAAAAAGATTACTTCATGCTGCCTCATTAATAAAAGAAGGTTCCCAAATAGGTAACGTCTTTTTAGAATCTGGCTTTGGAGATTATTCCAGCTTTATGAGAGCCTTTAAAAAGATGTTTGAGCTATCTCCTAAAAACTACTTTAAGGCTGTTCAAGATGTGGAACTACACTATAAAAAGCAGTGATAAAGTTCTAGGTACCAATTTACAAATTTGCAATATTCAATGATAATGTGGTGAAGTGCAGAAAACCTAAATTTGGCGCAATAAATGGCAAAAATAAAAAAGGCGTATTGATAAGTCGCCTTTTACGAAAGATACGACAGAACTGAATCTAAAATTATGTTATATCAGCTCTACAAGTTAGTTGTTTTGTCTTGCTTCATATTCCACGCAATTGTCATTGTGTGGAATTCACATGATTTAATTTACGTTGTGTAAATTCAATCATTTCATTAGATGAAAAGTTGAAAATTTTCATATTCAAAATAAATGTACTAAAAATTTTATTTATTTCATTAATTTTCAAATTTTCAATAGCTCTTTTATTATCTGTTACAAAATATTCCATTCCAATTTTTTTATAAATAAATCCATCTAATAAAAGGTTGTGATAAGCTCTACTCATCGTATTTGTGTTTATTTTTAAATTTTCAGCCATTCCTCGAATAGATGGGAGTTTATCACCTAAATTAAAAGTTCCATTGATTATACATATTCTTATATGATCAATAACTTGAATATATATTGGAATATTTATATCAAAATTTATAATATAAATCACCACTCTTTCAAATTTAATTTTCTTTTCTTCCTTCGTAAAAGTTAAACCATATAATAAGAGCCAGCCCAAGTATGATAGTAAATAAGATGCTATTTTTAACCCCTTGGATAAAGTCAGGAAATTTAATTAATGACTCGTGTAAAATATACAATTTCACTAAAAAATAATCAGAAAATCTCATACACCATCCACATGGTATCCACTGCCACGTACCTTCACCAAGTCCAGTATGCATTAAAGCAGAAATCATAGTTTCAAAAATTCCAATCCCTATAGATGCTCCAGACCCCCACAAAAGGCTTAACCATATGTGAAATAAATATAGAAATATTTAGCTTGAAAATATAATTAAAATTATATATAGGTAAAAAGTTGCAGGCAATATGTTTTTATGCAAAATAGACTGAAATGCAATAAAAAAACCTCCTACAACTATAACAATGGAAATAAATCCTGAAAAAAGTAGCATTAATATCTTGCTAATGAGGCTTAATTGTTTTCCATAGAAACCTCCAAGCATTTCTTTAAACCTAACAATACTTTAGCCATCCATACTTTTCTTAAATCTAAAGGAAGGGATAGTACCCCTTTATTCTTCATACTGCCATCAACTCTGCTTAAAAGTGTAAAATTTAAGGAAACTGCACCTGGAAGTATCAGCGCATACCAGAAAAAATAACTAGCATGTTGAAAGTCGGTTGGTTCTAATAATATAGTAAGTATAATTGTAAGTATTGGCATTATCCATATGAGTTTACTTAAAAAAGTGTTTTTTATCTTTAGATTTTCTGCTAGAAAATATTTAATCATCATTATACCTCCCTCCTATACTTACCTGCAATTTCCATAAATAGTTTTTCTAGGTCTTCCCCTTTCTTTAATTTTCCTTCATACCCCAAAATACCACCAGAGATAATTCCTATATGATCTGCTAACTGCTCCACTTCACTTAGTATATGGCTTGATAATATTACAGTAATATTTTTTTCTGGAAAAGATTTTATTAAATTTCTAAGATCTTGTATTCCAAAAGGATCAAGCCCATTAGTGGGTTCATCTAATATTAATAACTTTGGATTATTAAGAAGTGCAATAGCTATTCCTAAACGCTGTTTCATTCCCATAGAGAATTGCCCTGCACGTTTTTTCCCTGTATCCTCAAGTCCTACTATATTTAGAACTTCTCCTATCCTTGAATCTGGTAATCCAAGTACGGTTGTCCTAACTCTTAAATTATCCTTTGCTGTTAAATTTTCATATAAAGGTGCGGATTCTATGAGAGAACCTATTACTTGTAAGTCTTTTCTACTCCATTTGGGCCAAGTAGTCCATAAATTGAATTTTTTGATACTGATATTGATATTTCATTTGCCGCATATTGTTTTTTAAACTTTTTACTTAATTTCTTTGTTTCTAAGATAATATTATTCATTTTTATCTCCCCCTTATAAATAATGGAATTTATTTTAATAACTGAATAGCTACTCTATAATACTTTCTCCCATATAGTTTCTTTACTGTATTAGCATTTTAATCCACTCATTAACTATTATATTAGCATTTATTTGTTCTAAATACAATATTTTTTCAAATATTTGTATACCTAACAAAATCTACAAAGCCAGTTCTAGATAAATAACACATAACATTTATTTTGACTGATTATTTCTTTGATAATACTTAAAATTTCACGTTGCCGTTTTTACATTAATTACCATTTATATCCTTAGCGTGGGTTTTGTCGGAAATGTTGGCGAGACCCCTAGTAGAGTTAAGAAAGTAAAAGGAAGTTAGCGAAAAAACTGATATATCCTTTGAATTTGAACAAATAAAAGAAGGTAGAAGCATTAATGCAATTAGATTTAAGATAAAAGGCAGTAAAACTAAAAATAAAGCCATTGACGAAGTTTGTTCCACTTTAGAAAGTAAATCTACCAACGAAGAAGAAAAGTCTCTTACAGAGCTTATAAATAAGGTTAAAAGTATATTCAAAGAGAATATAACAGGGAAAGAAGCTAAATTTATATTAAATACTGCCAAAAGTGATATAAATATTAGGGTTGGGATAAGGAAGAAAAGATTAAGGAAACAGGAGAAGAATTTCAACAATTATCAATGAAATAACTCATGTTAAACACCTTATTTTAGTTAAATTTAATTAGGTCGTTTTATTCCCAAAGGAGCAAAGCGACCTAAACTTTAGAGTAAAGTTTAGCACATTATACTTTACTCCGTAAAATTCGTGCTCTCTGAGGGGATAAGGACGAAATACTTTTTGTATTTGTTTGTCCACCTACTTTTTGAGTGAAACTGAAATGAAACTTTTTACTTCAAGACCTAACCATATAAATAAAGTAGGTATAAATAAAATAGCGTAAAAAACAGTATGATATATTAGTGGTGTTGTTCTTTGAAGTGCAGTATGTGTAGAATAAGTAATAAATATATAAGGTATCCAAACATATACATTTTCAAAAAAATGTGGAGAAAATACTACTTGATTTATTATAATAAGTACTAAATAACAGATAAAAACAGATAAAAAATTTTTAATTTTAGATTTTTCTATAGTTAATGACATACCCAATACAATATATAAAATCATAAATGTAATTCTAATTCCACATTCAAAATAGTAAGGATTGTAAGAAGTCCCTGAGAAATGAGGAAAGTTAGGAAACCCAGGCGCGTTATAAAGAATAATTGAATGGCCATAATCATATATAGAACTGTTAGCTAACGTTACAAACCAAAGTGCTACTATCCAAAAAATAGTTTGTATAAAAAATGATTTTATATTATTTTTTACAATGATGGGTGTATGTTTTGAATTTATTAAATATATAAGTACACTTAGAACAAGCAAGCCTATAAACATTGCTTTAGGCATATAAGAACCTCCTTATAGGGGTATGACGAATGTATTATAAAACGAAAAATAGTGCACAAATGGAGTGTATATTCTCAATTAGACACCATTATTAGCAATTATATAGTATATACTTACATATGGCAAGACAACAATGAGGGTATAGGCTAGTTATATAGCGTAACAGAATGTGGTCAAATTAATCTTTCACGCCATTCTGCTTTTTTTGAATTTTATTTTAACTTTTCATATAGGGGTGCAGCAAACTAAACCTACAAAAACCACTCTAAGGTAAATAGTACAATAACCCTTCGTTTTGATACTTAAATATAAACATAATGATTATTTTGGCCAATTATATAAAATACCGTTACTCATTTTAAGTTATAATCACCCTTGCAAGGTGTTTGCTAGTTATTTTAACTTTGGTAATTTGCTTCAAAATCAAGAAAATTGAACTTGAAATTTCTTTAGATTACTTTGGTTTCCTATGTAATTCCATTATTTGGAACGGTGTGGCTTTTGTCGTAATGTTAAACTATATGGTTATTTTAACTGTTTACAATTAGTATTCAATTTTTTCATATGGTTTTCATAAATAAAGATTAGTATATAAATATAGCATTACCTATACGTATAACGGGTGACAGACGACTTCGTATAAAAAAATGAGCCACATCTCCTATGATGTAGCTCATTTTTATTTCTTTTGTTTATTAATTCCTACTCTTTTCTAGCCTTATGACCAACTTCATTATGTTATTCTGTTTCCTATTTATTAAGTTGGATGTTAAATTTCAAATCATCTCTAAACTCAACATTACTAAAATAGTAGTATCTATAGGCGAAAAATCTACTTCATTTATAGTTACTGTACCACTTCCACTTATTGATCCTAGCATCTTTCCGTTTATCTTTAAGAATCTGCTTAGCCCAGACACTTGTAAATCATCAATTTTTTTATCACTTTTTATTGTGTAACCTATAATTAATTTTGAATTGTCGGCCAATACCTCATTTATAGTAAGATTTACCCCGTTATCCGTAACACTTTTGTTAACTATCTGAGAATATTTAGCGTAATGTCCATGAAATCCAAACTTATCATTAAGTGTTTGAGTTATAGAACTTAAAACATCGCGTTGACGTTAGTTAGCTTCTTATTTATATATGACTATCTAAATTAGTTGTAATAATATTATAGTTTTGCAAAAGTTATTTATATGATAACACTACAGGTTGTACAGTATACATACATTTAAAAATAGTCCACAAAATGTATTGACATAAAATATTCATGGGCTTATAATATAATTCGTAATATAAATATACGAGCAAGAAATATTCGTAGGCGAAATATACGAAGGTGAAATATACTTCAAGGTGGTGATTAAGTGGAAACATTAGACGAAAGTATCGAAGTGGCAAGACTTTTCCAAGAGGTAATGCAGTTATTTAAACATAATATGAACAAACTGCTTGAAGAAACAGGTATGTCTATGCCTCAAGGTATGGTTATTGGACTTTTAAGTAAAAAAAAGAAGATGAAGATAACAGAATTAAGTAATGAACTTTGCTTATCCAATAGTACAGTATCCGGAATTATAGACAGACTTGAAAAAAGTCAAATGGTAGTTAGGGAGAGAAGCGAAGAGGATAGGAGAGTAGTTTACGTTAGTATATCGCCTAACTTCAAAGATATGCATAAAATTTTTCATAATCAACTTGAAAAAAACGTTGAAGATATAATGAGCCGAGGAAGTGAAGAAGAAATTCATAAAATATTTGAAGGATTAGGCACACTTAAGCGGCTTTTGAGTATTCAACAAAAATAAAATAATTACAATGAATGGAGATGACACTTTTGATTAAATTATTTAGATTCCTAAAACAATTTACATTTCAGATAATTGCAATATTTATACTTATTTTTACTCAAGTACTTGCAAATCTATATCTACCAACTTTGATGGCTGATATAGTTGATAAAGGTATAGTACAAAAAAATACACTTCAAACTATTTCATTTTTAGGATTTAGTGGAACTTATAAAGGTATGGATTACATCTTTAGGATAGGCATAATTATGCTAATAATTTCAGCAGGTGGTGTTATATGCTCAATTATATCTGCCTTCTTGTCGTCACAAACTGCTGTAGGCCTTGGTAGAATTGTACGTAATAAGTTATTTACTAAAGTTGAAGGATTTTCCCTTCACGAATTTGATAAAGTTGGTACAGCAACTCTTATAACGAGAACTACCAATGACGTTATTCAGGTTCAAGCTGCAACAATAATGATTTTTTCTATTTTACTTTTTGCCCCTTTAACCGCTCTTGGTGGGATTGTTATGGCTTTAAGAGAAGATAAGACGCTTACCTGGATTTTTGCTGTTGTAATTCCGATTCTTGGAATTATTATTGGAATAACTCTAAAATTCGCAATGCCATTGTTTAAATTAATGCAAGTTAAAATAGATAAATTGAATCTTGTATTACGTGAATCTCTTATTGGTATTAGGGTAGTACGTGCATTTAATCGTATAGATACGGAAAAAAATAGATTTAATGATGCTAACACTGACCTTATGGATAATGCTATAAAAGTAAATAAGATTATGGCTTTTTTATTACCCATAATGATGTTAATCATGAACATAACAACCGTAGCTATAATTTGGTTTGGTGCTAAAAGAATAGATACTGGTGATATGGAAGTTGGTTCATTAATAGCATTTATGCAATATGGAATGCAAATTTTATTCGGATTCTTAATGCTTGCTATGGTATTTATAATGATACCAAGAGCTCAAGCATCTGCAATACGAATAAACGAAGTATTAGAAATGGAACCTGAAATTACTGATTCAAAGATTATTAAATTGGCTGATAAAAAAAGTGGATATGTTGAATTTAAAGATGTAACTTTTAGCTATCCTGGTGCAGATCAACCAGCAATTAGTCATATAACATTTAGTACAAAACCAGGCGAGACAACCGCTATTATTGGTGGTACAGGTTCTGGTAAATCAACGCTAATTAACTTAATACCACGTTTTTATGATGTAACTAGTGGTGAAATATTAGTAGATGGAGTAGATGTACGTGAAATGAGTCAGGAAGCACTTCGCTCAAAGATTGGTTTTGTTCCTCAAAAAACCGTACTTTTCACTGGAACTATTTCCGAAAATATTAAATATGGTAAGGCTGATGCTACTATCGAAGAAATTGAACATGCAATTGGAGTAGCACAAGCTACAGATTTCGTTAATGGAATGGAAGAAGGATATGATCATCTTATCGCCCAAGGTGGAACGAATGTATCAGGTGGACAAAAGCAGCGTCTATCTATAGCACGTGCCTTAGTTAGAAAACCTGGAATATATATTTTTGATGACAGTTTTTCAGCACTTGATTTTAAAACCGATGCCAAACTACGAGCTGCACTTAAAAAAGAGACTTCAAAATCTACAGTAATAATAATTGCTCAAAGAGTTGCTACAGTTATGGATGCTGATAGAATTATAGTAATAGATGATGGTACCATCGCAGGAATGGGCACTCACAAAGAGCTTTTAACTAGTTGTAAGGTATATCATGAGATTGTATCTTCACAGCTTTCAGAGGAGGAATTATCATGAGTGAAAACAGCAAAAGCAAAAAATCAGGCGGAGGCATGGGTGGATCAGGTGGTGGTCCAATGGGATCATTCGCATCGGGTCCAGTAGTTAAGGCCAAGGACTTTAAAGGAACATTAAAAAGACTAGTAGGATATTTGAAGCCACAAAGGACTAATTTTATTCTAGTTTTTATATTTGCAATTATCAGCACGATTTTCACAATAGTAGGACCTAAGATTTCTGCAAAAGCCATAGACAAATTGGTTGATGGTATCATGAATAAATACGGGTTAATTGGGCTACACGCTCAGCAAGGAAAGATAGCCGATTTAGTGCATGCTAACCCAGCAGCTGCAAAGAGTCCTAAAGTGATTCAAGGCCTTGCTCAAATTAAAGCTGGAATTTCAAAGATAATGAATGTAAATGGTGGTAAAATAGATTTCACATATATACAAAACATTATAATCCTTTTAATTACATTATATTTAGTAAGTACAGTCTTTGGATTTCTTCAACAATATATTATGGCTGGAGTTGCACAGAAAACTGTCTACAACCTACGCAAGGATGTTGATGAGAAGCTTTCAAGGTTACCACTTAAGTTCTTTGATTCAAGAACCCATGGTGAGATATTAAGCCGTGTTACAAATGATGTTGATAATATATCAACAACGCTTCAGCAAAGTCTTACACAGCTTGTTACATCATTTGTTACAATCATTGGTATTATCGTAATGATGCTTACAATAAGCCCAATAATGACGTTAGTTGTAATTTTGACTTTACCTTTATATATTGTTGTCACAGCTTTTGTTGCAAAAAGGTCTCAAAAATATTTTGCTGCTCAACAAAAGGAAATTGGCGAAATCAATGGTCATGTTGAAGAGATGTATACAGGTCACAAGATTGTTAAATCTTTTGGACATGAGAAGGATTCAGTACAAAAGTTTATAAATATCAATGATAGATTATATGTTGCAGGATGGAAAGCTCAGTTCATATCAGGAATAATAATGCCTATGATGAGATTTGTTAGTAATATAGGTTATGTAGTAGTTTGTATTGTTGGTGGACTCCTAGCAACCCAAGGTAAGGTCAGTATTGGTGATATTCAAGCCTTTATTCAATACTCTAATCAGTTTACTCAACCAATAGTTCAGACTGCAAATATCGCAAATATTATTCAATCAACTGTAGCATCAGCTGAACGTATTTTTGAATTACTAGATGAGGTTGAAGAAATCGAAGAATCTGCCGATGGCAAGATACTTGAGGTTCCTAAAGGAGAAGTTAAATTTGAAAATGTTGACTTTAGCTACAAAAAAGACGAACCTCTTATTAAGAATATGAACATTGATGTAAAACAAGGTCACACAATTGCAATAGTTGGTCCAACTGGTGCTGGTAAAACTACACTTGTTAACTTGCTTATGAGATTCTATGAGATTGATGCAGGTAAAATTACAATTGATGGAGTTGACATAAGGGACATGAAACGTGCAGATTTGCGTAATATGTTTGGTATGGTACTTCAAGATACTTGGCTCTATAATGGTACCATAATGGAAAACATTGCTTACGGCAGAGAAGGTGCAACAGAGGAAGAGACTATGCAGGCCGCTAGAGCTGCTCATGCACATCACTTTATTAAGACTCTTCCTGATGGATATAACACAATATTAAATGAAGAAGCTTCAAATATATCACAGGGTCAAAAACAACTTTTGACTATCGCTAGAGCAATCCTAGCAAATCCAACTATTATGATACTTGATGAAGCTACAAGTAGCGTTGATTCAAGAACAGAAGTTTATATACAAAGGGCTATGACAGAACTTATGCAAAATAGAACAAGTTTTGTAATTGCACATAGACTTTCTACAATTAAAGATGCTGAATTAATACTAGTTATGGATAAAGGAAGTATTATTGAAATGGGTAATCATAACGAACTTATTGCTAAGAAGGGCTTCTATGAAGATCTTTATAATAGTCAATTTTCTGGAGCAAACTTAGATAATGAGGTAGTATAAATATTATTTGACAGAAGAATAAGTTTATTTGGTTTTAAAAAAAATTTTAACAACTTTTTCATAAGATGAACGCAATTATAATTGTGTTCATCTTATTTTTATGAATCTATCAATTTAAAGTAATAAAACCATACCATTTTATAATTTTTTCAAGATTTTCATAGGAATATCTTCATCCCCATTGACATCTATATTCAGTTTGATATAATTAGTGAAAAGTTATTTAAACTTTATTAAAGAGGAAAGTTGGTGAATTGTAATGTCAAACTCAATTATGAAAAGTGTAACAACAATATTTAGTTTCTATTCTATCTTGGGCTTTTATTTTAGCGCAGGCTATTACTTTTACACAAAAAAACTTAATAAACACTTTCATAATGAGTTCCGTGGATTACAATTTGTTTAATACATAAGGTAATTTTAACATTGATTAACTAGGAGAAGACTCATTTAGGGTCTTCTCTTTTTTTTTCACAATTCACCTTAAAATACTGTTAATACTCTAACTTTTTAAAACACTAAAATACGAGGGGGCATTTATTATGATAATTGTAATTAAAGTAGGCGTAGCAAAAAAAGAAATTGAAGCATTCAAACTAAAATTAGAACAAAGAGGGCTAATAGTTCATGAGGATTTTGGTCAAGAATACTGTATACTAGGATTAATTGGGGATACTACAAGTATTGATCCTAAGCAAATTGCTGCTTACAATATTGTTGAAAAAGTAATAAAAGTTCAAGAACCTTTCAAAAAAGCAAATAGATTATTCCATCCTGAAGATACTATAATTGACGTTAATGGTACAAAAATTGGTGGTGGAAACTTCACTGTAATTGCTGGACCTTGTTCAGTAGAGAGTGAAGAGCAAATTGTTGGAATAGCAGAAGACGTAAAAAAGGCTGGGGCTGGTCTTTTAAGAGGTGGTGCTTACAAACCAAGAACCTCACCTTACAGTTTTCAAGGTTTAGGAACAGACGGTTTAGATCTATTAAAGGTTGCCAAAGCGAAAACAGGTCTTCCAATAGTAACAGAAATTATGTCAACTGACATGATTGATCGTTTTGTAGAAGATGTTGATGTAATTCAAGTAGGTGCAAGAAATATGCAAAACTTTGATCTACTAAAAAAACTAGGTAAAATCGATAAACCTATTCTATTAAAAAGAGGTTTATCCGCAACTATAGAAGAATTATTAATGTCTGCAGAATACATCATGGCAGGTGGAAACGAAAAAATCATATTGTGTGAAAGAGGTATCAGAACTTTTGAAACTTACACAAGAAATACCTTAGATTTAAGTGCTATACCCGCAATAAAGAGACAAAGTCATCTTCCTATTATTATTGACCCTAGCCATGCTGCTGGAATGTGGTGGATGGTTGAACCATTATCAAAAGCTGCAGTAGCCGCTGGTGCTGATGGACTTATTATTGAGGTTCACAACGATCCTGCAAATGCATTATGTGATGGTCAACAATCCATAAAGCCTAAAAAATTCGAAACTCTCATGGCATCTTTAAAAGAAATTGAGAAATTCAAATGGAGATTTGATATAAGTGAACTTGGACTTTAATATTACAGTTGTTGGTCTTGGGTTAATTGGGGGTTCATATGCCATGGCCCTCAAAGAACTTAATCCTAAAAATTTATGGGGTGTTGACATAGATGTTGACGCAATTGTTGCTGCTGAAAAGCTGGGTATAATAGATAAAGGTTATACTGATGGAGAAGTTCCATTAAAAAAATCTGATATAGTTATTATTTCTTTATATCCTGGCCTTGTTGCAGCTTTTATAAAAAATAATATTAATAACTTTAAAAGAGGTTCAGTTATTACTGATGCCTCTGGCATAAAGGGTAAGCTCGTAAATGAAGTATCTTCTTTTTTACCAGATCACCTTGATTTTCTTGGCGGCCATCCTATGGCTGGCAAGGAATCAAAAGGTCTTGCCTTTGCTTCAAAAGATTTATTTAAAAATACAAACTACATATTAACACCAACAGAAAAAAGCAAAAGTGAAAATATTGAATTGATAAAAAGTATTGCCTTAGGGATAGGTTGCAAAAACATAGTATGCATCGATCCTGAGGCACATGATAAAATCATAGCTTACACTAGTGACCTTCCACATTTAATCGCTGTGGCTTTGGTAAACTGCAACAGTTTTAATGATAAAAGTAAATCTTTTATCGGTGGTGGCTTTAGAGATACTACTAGAATCGCAGCAATCAATCCAGAACTTTGGTCTGAGCTTTTTATATCAAATAAGGCCAATGTTATAGATCAAATTGAAGAATTCGAAAATAATTTATCAGTTTTAAAATCTGTAATTAAGAGTGGAAACATTTCTGAAATCGAAAAAATTTTTAATGTAGCACGCAAAAAGAGGAGTGAACTAAACAATAATGAATAGTATCGTAATAAAACTTTCTCATAAAACTTACCCTCTTTACATTAAAAGAGGCTTAATAAATGAAATTGGTATAGAAATAGCGAAAATCTATAACGGCAGGAAAATCGCTATTATAACCGACGATAATGTAAACAAATTGTATGGTAGGACTGTTGAGATTAGCCTTAAAACCAATAATTTTAATGTTAAAACTTTTGTTCTTGCTCCAGGTGAAAAGAGTAAATCTGTTGATGTGTTATTAGGCATTTATAACGATCTTTTAGACTTTGGACTCACAAGAGGAGACCTAATCATAGCTCTAGGTGGCGGTGTTGTTGGTGATTTAACTGGTTTTGCTGCTTCTACTTTATTAAGAGGAATACCTTTTGTGCAAATTCCAACTTCATTACTTGCTCAAGTTGACAGTAGCATTGGTGGTAAGGTTGCCGTTGATCTTCCAAAAGGCAAAAATTTAATTGGAAGCTTCTATCACCCACAGGCTGTATTCATAGATCCTAACGTGTTAAAAACCTTAAGTGAAAAATTTTTACACGATGGATTAGCTGAGGTTATAAAATATGGAGCTATAAAGGATTCAGATTTATTTTTAAAACTAGAAAATCTCAAGGATGACCAAGATCTACTAGAAAATATAGATGACGTTATTTACAAATGTTGCACTATTAAAAAAGATCTTGTAGAAAAAGATGAAAAAGATACTGGTGACAGGATGATACTAAACTTCGGGCATACTATAGGTCATTCAATAGAAAAATATTTTGATTATGAAAAATATACTCACGGAGAAGCAGTTGCAATTGGTATGTATTCAATTACCAAGAGAAGCGAGGAACTAGGCGTAACAGAACCCGGTTCAGCCGAAAGGATAAAAAATATTCTTATTAAATATAAACTTCCTTATGAAGTTTTAGGTTTAGATAATGACAAAATACTTGATGCCATCGGATTAGACAAGAAAAATGATAAAGATACCATTAATATAATCCTTTTAAAAAAATTAGGTGATGTTTTTATTGAAAATATAAATAGTTCCTTAATGAAAGATTACATATAGAAAGGTGGATATTAACATGAACTATGTAACAATACATCCATCACAACTTAAGGGAGAGGTGACTATCCCTCCTTCTAAAAGCTTAAGTCATAGAGCTGTTATTGCTTCAGGGCTGTCAAAAGGCACCAGCATTATAGAAAATGTTATGTTTTCAGAAGATATAAGCGCTACCTGTGTTTGCATGGAATCACTGGGTGCTATTATAGAAAAAATAGAAACTGGTGATAACATTTACACTCTTAATGTCACTGGAAGTAATGATCTAAAACTACTTCAAAATAAAATTAATTGCAATGAATCAGGTTCAACTCTAAGATTTTTAGTGCCTATTTCCTTGATTCATCATAATAACGTTACTTTTAATGGAAGAGGAAAACTTGTTTCAAGACCTTTAAACGAATACTATAAGATTTTTGATAAGCAGGAAGTGGAATATTCCACTTCCTCAGGTAGCCTTCCACTTAAGATAAATGGTTCCCTTAAAGCAGATACTTTTGAAATAGCAGGAAATGTGAGTTCACAGTTCATAACTGGACTACTTTTTGCTTTACCACTTCTTAATGGAAATTCAACTATTAAGATCACTGGTATTCTTGAATCAAAAGGTTATGTTGATTTAACCTTAGATATTTTAGATAAATTTTCTATCCAGGTGACCAATGATAACTATAAAAAGTTTCATGTAGACGGAAATCAACTATATAAAAATAGAGATTTGTCAGTTGAAGGTGATTTTTCTCAAGCTGCTTTTTGGCTTGTAGCAGGCGTTATTGGTGGAGAAATTAATTGCCTTGGTTTAAATCCGAGCTCTCTTCAAGGCGACAAAGAAGTTTTAGATATTTTAAAAAGAATGAATGGTACCGCAAATATTAACAGTAACAGTATATATGCAGAGACTTCAAAAACAAAGAATACCATTATAGACGGATCTCAATGTCCTGACATAATTCCCATTCTAGCAGTACTTGCATCATTAAGTGAAGGTACTACTGAAATTATAAATGCTGGTAGACTTAGAATAAAAGAATCCGATAGGTTAACTGCAATAACAACAGAGCTTACAAAATTAGGTGCAGATATAGCTGAAAAAGACGATGGTCTTATTATAAATGGTAAAAATCAACTGAATGGTGGAGAAGTTGACAGTTGGAATGACCATAGGATAGCTATGTCCCTTGCAATTGCTTCTCTTAGATGTAAAAATGACGTAATTATAAAGGATAGCAGTTGCATAAATAAATCCTATCCTACCTTTTGGCAAGATTTTAAAAAACTTGGAGGGAAAATAAATGAGTGGAGTTTGGGGTAAAAATATTAAACTTTCAATTTTCGGTGAATCCCACGGAAGAGCCATTGGAATAACTATAGACGGTTTAGAACCAGGTATAGAACTTGATATAGATGCAATAAAAAAAGAAATGGCTCGGCGGGCTCCTGGTAGAAGTCCACTTGCTACTGCAAGAAAAGAAAGCGATACTTTTGAAATTCTTTCAGGTTACTTTAATGATAGAACTACAGGTACACCTCTTTGTGCCATAATTCGTAATACAGATGAACATTCAAAAGATTATGGTAATTTAAAAACATTGATGCGTCCTGGTCATGCTGATTATACTGGGAATGTCCGCTATAATGGCTTTAACGACTATAGAGGTGGTGGCCACTTTTCTGGAAGAATTACTGCACCACTTGTGTTTGCAGGAGCTATTGCTAAGCAAATACTAAGTGCTAAAGGCATTACTATTGGAAGCCATATAATTAGCATAGAAAAAATACATGAACCTTCTTTTGAGGATATTAATTTAACCGATGAAATTCTAAAAAAGCTTTCTGAGGAAGCTTTCCCTGTTATAGAAAAAGAAACTGGAACTAAAATGCAAGAACTAATACTACAAGTAAAAAAAGATTTAGACTCTGTAGGTGGCATTATTGAAACTGCTATTCTAAATTTACCTCCAGGCATTGGTTCTCCTTTTTTTGATTCTGTTGAATCTCATTTATCAGAGCTTATATTTTCAATTCCAGGTGCTAAGGGACTTGAATTTGGCAAAGGATTTGATATAACTTCATTAAAGGGTTCTGAAGCCAATGATGAATTTTATATTGAAGAAGACATAATTAAAACTAGATCTAACAATAACGGCGGCATATTAGGTGGTATAACAAATGGCATGCCTCTTGTATTTAGAACTGCCATTAAACCTACTGCATCAATATCAATACCGCAACATACTATTGATATAAGAAAGCGAGAAAATGCTGAGCTTCTGGTAAAAGGTCGCCATGACCCTTGTATAGTTCCAAGAGCTGTGCCCGTAATAGAAGCCTCAGCTGCTATTGCTATACTTGATTTGATTTTAGATATTAAATATTAAGACCTGTTAAGAAAATTCCAGGTATAGGGGGGCTTTAATCTCATGAATGATTTAGAAACACTACGTAAGAAAATTGATGATATAGATAAAGAAATAGTAGCTCTTTATGAAAAGAGAATGGATGCAGTTTTAGGCGTTGCAGATTATAAAGATAAAAATTCAGTTCCAATACTCAATACTTCTAGAGAAAATGATGTCATAGATAGAAATCTTAAGCTTTTAAAAAATAAAGATTATGAAAAACCTACGGAAGAACTCTTAAAAGCAATAATGAGTATTAGCCGTAAGTTTCAATCTAGCAAAATATTTTCCCCGGCTAAGGCTAAAGATAAGTCTTCAATAAAGGATTTCAAATACATTTTAAAAAAACACCATGATGGAAAAAAACATAGTGTTGGTTTTCAAGGTGTTCCTGGATCTTTCAGTGAAGAAGCCTTAATAGAATACTTTGGAAATAATACAATTTCACAAAACTTTGACCAATTTGAAGATGTATTTATGGCAATTAAGTCAGGGAAACTTGATTATGGCGTATTACCTGTAGAAAATTCTTCAACCGGTGGTATAAGTGAAGTATATGAACTGCTGAGAAAATATGGCCTATATATTACAGGGGAAAAATGCATAAAAATATCCCATAATCTTCTTGGAGTTAAAGGCTCTAAATTAGAAGACATTAGAGAAGTGTATTCCCATCCTCAGGCCTTTGAGCAAAGCAATGTTTTCTTTAAAAATTATCCACAATTAAAGTGTGTGCCTTACTATAATACAGCTACAAGTGCAGAACTGGTAGCAAATAAAAATAACTATGCCATTGCAGCTGTAGCAAGCGAAAAAGCGGCAAAACTTTATAATTTAGATATACTGAAAAAAACTATTAATTACAATACTCAAAACTTCACTAGATTTATAATTATTAGCAATAATGCTGAACTTAACGAAAATTGTAGCAAGATAAGTGTGGTTATAACTGTGCCTCACAAAACCGGCTCCCTATATAACATCTTAAGCAATTTTGCTCACAATAGTTTAAACATGATGAAAATTGAATCTAAACCAATTGATGGTACTCCATGGGAATACTTCTTTTATATTGATTTTGAAGGTAACATAACAAATCCTGAAATAAAAAAAGCCCTAGCTGTAATCGAAAGTAGTTGTAGTTATTTTAAACTTTTAGGAAATTACAAAGGAGATATTTAATGACAAATTTATATGGACTTATTGGAGAAAAACTTGGTCATAGTATTTCCAAAGCTATACATGTAGATCTCTTTAAAAGATTAAAAATAGATGCTGATTATAAGCTTTTTGAAATTGAAAAGTTGGAGCTTAAAGCTCGATTTAATGAACTTAAAGATAGTGGCCTTAAGGGCCTTAATGTTACTATTCCCTATAAAGTAGAGGCAACGAATTTTTTGGATGAGATTTCAGAAGAAGCAAAAAAAATCGGAGCTATAAACACAATTTGTTTCCGAGATAACAAAACCTTTGGTCATAACACAGATTACTTTGGTTTTGCAAAAATGCTAAATAAAAACAGCATTGAAATAAAAGGAAAGACGATTGTTATTCTTGGTGCTGGTGGCGCTGCCAAAGCTGTAATTCAGTACTTGATTGATAGTAATGCAAAAAGAGTAATCCTCGTAAGTCGAGATACTTCTAAAGCAGCTGAAAACTTTAAAGGCATTGAAATAATAGACTACACGCAGCTTGAATACATACCTGCAGGAGACGTAATCGTAAACTGTACTCCGGTAGGTATGTATCCTAATACTCATAATTGTCCTGTGAATGAAAATAACATAGCCAAATTTAATGCTGCAGTAGATTTAATATACAATCCTTATGAAACGTTATTTTTAAAAATTGCTAAAAAAAATGGATTAAAATCCGTTAATGGATTATATATGCTTGTTAGTCAAGCAATCTATTCAGAAGAATTATGGAATGATATTCATGTGGATGAAACTATAATTGATGAAATATTTAATAATTTAAAGATATAGTTAGTGGCTATACTATTGCATTTTGTGCCATACTTACTTATCATAATCTAAAGGATGGATTTTCTAATGGATAAAAATATAGTATTAATAGGAATGCCTGGCTCTGGCAAAACTACTGTTGGAGAGCTTCTTTCAGAGTTATTAAACCTAGAATTATACGATGTTGATCAATTTCTAGAGAAAATGGAAGACAAATCTATAGCTGAAATATTTGAATCTGGTGAAAAATACTTCAGAGATATAGAAACAAAAGCAATAGAAACCATCATCTCTAAAAATAATATTATTATATCCACTGGTGGTGGCACTATTAAATCATACCATAACATGGAAATGTTAAAAAAAAATGGTTTGATAATATTTATAAATAGACCATTAATGGATATTATAGAAGATGTAGATATTGAAAACCGCCCACTCTTAAAAAATGGCAAAGAAAAGATGTATGAGCTTTACCATGAAAGATATAATTTATATAAAAAGTATTGTGATTATGAAATAATTAATGACAAAGATATTAGTCTAGTTATCGACCAGATTACTAATTTGATTTTACATAAGGAGTGACGTTTTATGAAACTATTAGTTATTAATGGACCCAATATTAATTTTTTAGGCATTAGGGAAAAGGCCATTTATGGTTCTAAAGACTATAATTTTCTTTGCAATTATATAAAAGACGAAGCCAAGCAGCTAGAAATTGATGTAGATATCGTACAAAGCAATATTGAAGGCGAAATAATAAACTTTATACAAGGGTCTTACGGTAAATATGATGGAATTATCATAAATCCCGGGGCCTATACCCACTACAGTATCGCTATTTACGATGCGCTAATGTCAGTAGATATTAATATAGTTGAAGTACATATTAGTAATATCCATAAACGAGAAGAATTTAGAAGAAAATCCGTAACAGCTCCAGCCTGCCTTGGTCAACTTTGTGGTTTTGGTTTTTACGGTTATATAATGGCAATCTCGGCACTTATAGAAGCAGTTAAAAGTTAAGAGTTAAAAGTGACAAGTTAAGGAAGACTTTTCTGCTGACGCAGAAAAGTCGAGAAAAAAGTAAATATGATGGATTTGTCTTGCCTGAGAAATCCACTCACATTTACTTTTTTCAATAATGAAATTTTCATTATACTAAGCCTTAACATCAATTATATTTGATGATGTTGTAGCTGAACTGTTTGTTTGTGCTTGTGATATTTCAGATTCAATTGATTGAAGTTGGCTTTGTAATGCTTTAATTCTAACTTGTTTAGTTTTTTCTTCTCCACTACTGCTCTGTGCTTGTTGTATTTGTGCCTGAATTTTTGCCTTCTGACTTTCTAAGGCAGTAGTACTACTAGTTGAACTGGAACTACTACTTGAACTGCTACTTTTAGTACCACTTGCTTTGCTACTTGTAACAGATGTTTTAGTTGAATTTGATAATGCTGAATTTGATGATATAGATGATATACTCATTTGGCTACCTCCTAAAATTATAATATTATTTATTGTATGAACTCATTATAAATATTATTAGTATTCTCAGAGATGAATCACAGCTCATCTCTGAATACTAATTTTATTTACTTTGAAGAACTATCAGTGTAGGCTTTCAAATCATATAATTGTTCAGATGAATTCATTCCGCCTTGTTCACTGGAAGTTTTAGTTTTTGAATTAGAACTACTTGCTTTGGTGGTTGTTGTTGCTTTCGTTGCTATCTTGGCAGTTCCACTCGTTGTATTAGTCTTACTAGCATCACTATATGAGCTTGCGGATACTAGTTTCCCTGTCTTTTTAACCCAAGTCATAATATCTGTGCTTGAATTGCCGCCTCCGCCCATTCCACCAGCCATTACATATCTTATTTCACCACTTTTAACCATTTGTTTAAACTGAGCTAAAGTAACTATTTTGTCACTTCCTAAAAATCCTCCCAGGGACATTACTGGTTCTCCAGTGCTAATTATTATATCTGCTGCAGAATTTGATGAATTAACAACAAGTAGATATTTTTGACTAGCGGTTTTGTTTTTCTCAAGGAACGATATAAGTTTTGTGCTACTGCTACTATCGCCACTACCCATTCCTCCACTTTGCGTTCCAGAAAGTAGTTCTAGGCCAGCTGCTGGGAAAGAGCTGCTAAGTTTTGTAAATAGCACTGTAGACGAACCAACTAGCGGTGTTATTATCATTCCAACAAATGCTAGACTTATTAATATTTTCTTAAGTTTCAGCATTGGATCAATCCCTAGGTTTCCTTCTGTTTTCTTTCTAACATTTAAGATTCCAAGTACTATGGATGATACTATGCAAAGTAGTGCTACTAAAACAATCAATACTTTGATTATATTTGAATAACTAATAAAGTAATAAAGCATCAATAAATGAGTGGCTCCAGTTAACAATAATGCCACTGGTAATAACCACGCTTTCCATGTTCCTTCTTTGTATAGTTCCCACATTGCTACTATTCCAATCCCTGCTAATGCGGCTGTTGGAGGTGCGAGCATTGTTAAATAATATGAATGGAATGTTCCAGTATTGAAACTAAAGTATAGAAATTCTGGTAAAAACCATGTAAACCACATAACAATGGATTGTTTTCTCTTGTTATTTAATGAAAATCTTAGTTTTTCCTTTATGAATACTGCAATAAATCCCAAAAATGCTAGTGGAATAAACCAAACTATTTGATCCGAAAGAATACTCTTCAAAAATAATCTTGTTACTCCTGAGGTTATCTCACCACCAAATGTACCTTGAAGTTGTGATGAACTACTGCCTCCTTGACTACCTCCACCACCTTGCATACCGCTTGGCATAGTACCAGTTGGCTTTGTTCCTCCGCTTGGCATAGTACCGCTTGGTTTTGTTGCACTTGTTGTCCCGCTTGGTGCTGTACCACTTGGCTTTGTTCCACTTGGTGCTGCTGCTCCTCCTTGAGTTCCACTTGGTGGAGTACCTCCACCACCGCCTCCAGTTTTAGACGAACTACTTAATGAGAATCTTTCACTTCCGTTATGTCCAACTATAAGTTCTGTAACTGTGTTATTTGTACTGCTATCTACATATGGTCTGCTTGATGCAGGCACAGCATCAACAATTAGTGCCCAAGACATTGAGACTCCTAAGAGAATAACTGTACAAATAAGAAGATGAGCTATTCGCTTTTTTAAAGATATAGCATTTGAAAGTAAATATGTTAAATACAAGGCTGGAATTACTAAATATGCCTCGGTCATTTTAACATTAAACCCAAGTCCTACAAATACCATACTCAATATTAGATATTTAAGGCTTCCTTTTTCTGCTGCAATTAAAAGTGCCCAGCAAGCAAGTAATAAAAATAATATAAGTATATTATCTATAGTATTGTTTCTACTTACTGCTACAAAAACTGGTGTTATTGCAAGAAACAAAGCTGAAATTAATCCTGCTATGTTTCCAAATGACTTTTTGACTATATGATGCACTAATATAACCGATATTACTCCCGCTAGTGCTGAGGGCAAAAGTATACTTACTCCACTAAAGCCAAATATTTTAGCCGAAATTGCTTGAAGCCAAAACCCTAATGGCGGCTTATCTATGGTTACAAATCCAGATGGATCAAAAGCTACAAAGAAGAAATTTTTAAGGCTTAAAGTCATGCTTTTTACTGCAGACGCATAATAAGAATTTCCGTATCCCTCTATACTTAAATTTCCAAAATTTAATATTGCAGATAATGCTACAATTATGCCTAGTGCAATATTTTCTTTCGTGAACTTTATTTTTTTCATTTTACATGCACCCCATTTTTCTTGTTTTAAATAACTTTACTTATGATTTTCTTATTCCTCTGCAGCTACTATACGTATCTTCTAAAAGTGATAGTTCTTATATTCATCATCTGACTTAACGTAGTTTACTATGTTATCAACTAAATACATAGGTCTATCCTTTGCTTCGTCAAAAATTCTTGCAATATATTGCCCCATTATTCCAAGGCTTATAAATACCAAACCAAACATAAAAACAATAACTGAAAAAATTAGACCCAAACTCAGTAATTGAAAACTGTTGAATAAATTATTAATAATTATAATAATGGCTGAAATTACACCTACAATTGAGCAAAAGCCTCCAATGTAGTTCACAAATGCAAGGGGTTTAGAAGATAATGATGTTATACCATCCAATGCTAGTTCAATCATCTTACTCAATGGATATTTTGTTTCACCTGCAAATCTTTCCTGCCTCTCAAATTGTACGCAGGTCTGCTTGTATCCAACCCAACTGACAAGTCCTCTTACATATCTGTTTTTTTCTGGTAAGGATGCTAATGCATCACAAACCTTCCTATCTATAAGCCTGAAATCCCCAACATCTACAGGGACATCAACACTTGTCATGCTTTTTAGTATTCTATAATACGTTTTAGCAGTGATCTTTTTGAAAAAACTTTCGCCCTCTCTCCTAGATCTCTGTCCATAAACAACCTCATAACCTTGCTTCCATTTTTCTATCATCTCAAGAATTGCCTCTGGAGGGTCCTGAAGATCTGCATCAATTACCACAATAGCCTTACCAATTGACACATTCATTCCTGCTGTTATTGCTGCTTGGTGCCCAAAATTTCTTGAAAAATTCACAAGCTTTATCCTGTAGTCTTTTTCACAGATAAGCTCAACTTTCTTTTTGGTGCTATCTTTGCTGCCATCATTTACAAATATAATTTCATATTCTTCTTTAGTTTTATCCATAACATTTTTTAGCCTGTTATAACTTTCTATAATTACAAGTTCCTCATTAAACAATGGTACTACAACACTATAAATTATATTATTATTCATTGTATTACCTGCTCTTTTAATAATAGCCATATGTTTGAGCACCTCCTAAATTCCTATATTCAAATAATAACAATAGAATACAGCAGAATTATCTAATAATTATGTTAATATTATGTGATGTGCTAGAGTTCCTAATATATTATAAAAAGGTGGAGATGTTCATAACGATTTTAAAAATCGTTATGAACATCTCCACCTTTTTAATTGGCTTTTCTGCTGCAAGCAGAAAAACCTTACTTAACTATTAACTGTTCTCTATTAACTCTTAACTTGTTTAATGTCATTTTGCAAGTTTTTCAATAAACTTATTAACATCTTTAACTGCCAATATATCACTTTTTTTAAATCCTCTGCCAGTATTTTGTGTATTCATATTAACCTTTATATTTACTGGTGACGACTCGCCATTGGTTTTTAAATCAACAAGAAACTTATCATATTTTTCCTGCTGACTACCTTCATATTCACAATTATCAAATTTAAATCCAAAATTAGTTGAATAATTATATTCAATGCTAAAATCATCATTACCAGTACCTGTAACTTTTAATTTAAATGTTTTCATTCTTGTACCCCCCCGATTTAAGTGACAAGCTACAAGTTAAGTGACAAGTTACAAGTTACAAGTCAAAACCAATTCTAGTTATTCACTTGTCACTTGTTTAACTGGAAACTGGCAACTGCTTCTCTGTCACTTGTTGTAGTTGTAGTTGTAATTCTTAACTAATGAAGCGCACATAGATTTTATTTACACCAATCTATGTGCGTTACATTATTTTAGGAAGAATTTTTTAGATCTAAATCATCCTAATTTAAAGCCTTAAATTATTATCATCACTTTCAATAGCTAATTCACCTTCACGTTCTTCTTTAACATATTGAGCATCTTGAATTCTAAAGAATGGTAAGTATATTGCTGTTGCAATTACAATTATAACAATCTGAAGTACTGCACCTCTCCAACCTGCAACTATAAGTCCTGAAATTATTGGTGGAGTAGTCCATATTGCCTGTACTGCTGTAAAACATGGTACCAGACCAGTGTAAATAGCAAAGTACGTAAGTAAACCAGAAATTATTGGAACTATTATAAATGGTACAAACATAAAGGGATTAAGTACTATGGCAAAACCAAACAACACTGGTTCATTTATATTAAATAAACCTGGAACTAATGCTAAATTACCTAAGGTTTTTAGACGTTTTGATTTAGCGAATAAGAACATTGCTAAAACAAGTCCTATAGTTATGCCTGAACCACCCATAGTAAGAAAATTGTCTTGAAATTGTTGAGCGACTATATGAGCATTTTTTCCTGCGCCTGAAGCAACAAGTTTTGCACCAGTTTTTACAACATCTTGATTTCCAAGAGCGTTTGCCTGATATATTGCACCCATAACACCACCAACAAGAACTGCACCATGAACGCCAAACCACCAGAAGAAAGAGATTATAAATGGTATAGCAATTGCACCACCTAGTGAATCTGTAAGACCTTGCATAGGAATTTCTAGTATTTTGTAAACCCATTCAATTGCAGTGCCTCCACTAAGAACACTGAAGATGATATAAATTAATGCACCAGAAGTCATAACTACAGCAGCAGGAATAAGTGCAGAGAATGCATTTGCAACGCCTTCTGGTACACTGTCCGGCATCTTAACTCTTATATCTCTCTTAAGAAACCATGCAAAAACGTATCCTACAAATAATCCAACTAAAATAGCTGCAATCATGCCTTTTCCACCGGTCCATCCAGTAGGAATAGCATTGGGAAGTTTATCAGCATTTTTCATTACGACTCCACCAACTTTATCACCTACATTAACAGCTAAGTAAGAAGGTGAAACAATTAGGAAGGTTACAATTCCAAGCATTCCTGCTGAAAGCGAGTCACATCCTTCATTTTTTGCATATTGTGATGCTATTCCATATACAGCTATAATAGCCAATATATTAAAAGTTGCATTTGATACTTGGGTAAGTGGAGCTGCCCACCCTGCACCAAATATACCTGTCATCCAAGAATTCCACGCTGGTATTGGGAAATTGGCAATTAATAGGAATATGGAACCAATTAACGTAAATGGCATAGTCATCATAAAACCCTGTGAAATTGCCATAATAACCTTTGAATTAGCAAATTTCATCACTGGTGGTAATATTTTTTCTTGAAACCCATCAACTTTACTACTCATTTTTATAATTCCCCCTTAAATTTATGTTTATTTGGCTAGAAACCTAAATTAGATTTCATTAGCTTTTTCTAAAAGAATCTCCTATTACTTTGTGAAAAATATCTATTATTGCAAAATTCACAAGGAGAAATCCTTTTTATCAAATTAAATGTTTTCGCCTCTCTCTTCAATAACCTTCTTGTACCAATAAAATGATAGCTTTTTCTTTCTATTCAGGTTATTCTTATGATCTACATAAATGAAACCATATTGTTTTTTGTACCCATTTAACCAACTTAAGAGATCAATTACAGACCATGCATAATACCCTTTAAGATTAATTCCCTCTGAAATTGCATTCTTAATTGCTTTTAAATGTGTTTCTATAAATTTAATTCTAGCAACATCTACATCTTCGCCTTCTATTATTGGATCTTCATCGCCTAAACCATTTTCAGTAACATAAAGTTTTATATCACCATAATCTGACTTCAATGATCTTACCCCTTGTAAAAATGCATCAGGTGCTATTTCCCAGCCCCATTTGGTGTATTTCTTATCAGTCATTGTAACTGTCCTATATACACCATCGAAGGATGCACTTCCAGGTGCTCCATCTTTAGTTTGTTTTAAGCTTTCTTCTGCCACATTGTTTTTAATAACCCTTCTAGGCTGATAATAGTTTAAACCTATAAAATCATTTTTAGGAGCAGCGGATTTTATTATAGCTAGTTCTTCATCTGTCCAATCAGGAACTATTCCTTTTTCCTTTAGTTGCTTTACCACATATTCAGGATACGTGCCCTTCAGTACTGGATCATAATACCAGCTAATTTCATACTGATTTGCGTGGTATGCAGCGAATACGTTTTCTTCCTGCTGGTCTACTGGAAATGCTGGTGAAAATACATGAGTAATTCCTATCTCACCAAATTGTCTTAGCCTTTTATAAGCCTCCACAGACCTAGCATGTGCGGTTATAACATTGTGTGTTGCCATAAAATATTTCTTAGAATCATTTATTATTCCTGGTGGATGTGATCCTTCTAGATATCCATGACCACAAAAAACTATTGTTTCATTAAACGTAATCCAATGTTTAACCCTGTCCCCAAATGCCTCAAAACACGTTTGAGCATATTTTACGAAGGCATCAACTGTTTTCTTGTTTATCCAACCTCCTTCCGCCTCTAAAATTTGTGGCATATCCCAATGGTACAATGTTGCAAAGGGAACAATCCCATATTTTAAACATTCGTTTATTAAATTGTTATAGAATTCAATTCCTTTGTCATTTATCTTTCCAGAGCCATCAGGTATTATCCTTGCCCATGAAATGGAGAATCTATAGGAATCTAGTCCCATTTCTGCCATGAGTTTTATGTCTTCCTTATACCTATGGTAGTGGTCTATAGCAACATCACCATTAGTACCTTCAAAGGTTTTCCCAGGGATTTTTGAAAATACATCCCAGTTAGTAATACCTTTGCCGTCTTCATTCCATGCACCTTCAACTTGATATGATGCAGAAGCTGCACCGAATAAAAAATCTTTTGGAAATCGCATATAAAAACACCTCTTCTTTCAGTTATCTATATTTGGTTTACTTGCTAACGAGTTTTAGTGCTTGTTTTAATACCTTAGCACCATCCATCATTCCATAGTCTGCAGTATTTATCATTTCTATAGGCACAGAATTTTTCTCACATAAAACCTTTGCCTTTGGTAATACATATCTAATTTGAGGTCCTAATAATACCACATCAGCCTCACCTATATATTTCGACATTTGCGCTTCTGGATATGCATTAATAGTAGCATCAATACTTTTGCTTGCAGCCTCTTTTCTCATTTTTGAAACTAACATACTCGTTGACATCCCTGCATTACAAAATAATAAAATTCTTGTCATTGTAATTCCCCCTTAATTAATTTATATTTTTAATAACGGATTTATAATTTTTCTTAATTCAATCATCTCCAGTATCAAATTTCTTTCTGATATAGTTGTCATAAGATGGTCTTGTGAATGTACAAATAATACAGAAACTTTTAATGGTTCTCCACTAGCTTCTTGCTGCAAGAGCTTAGTTTGAATATCATGTGCTTTTCCTATAGATTCATTTGCCTTTCCAATTAAAACGTCTATCTCATCATATTGTCCTTTTTTTGCATTATTAAGAGCCTCATACAAATAACCTTTAGCTTCACCAGAATAAATAATTATGTCCATAACTATTTGTTCTATATCCACTTAAATCCCCCCCTCTCTATATATTTTTCAACTTAATTTAACTTTATAACTATATATAAGCAATTTGTATGCCAAAACACTATCATATATTGTATCAATAGTAATAAATAGTATATTTAAAATGTATTAGTGTTCAAACATATAATTACTATATATTTAATGCACACCTAACAAAGGATTTATAAGCTTTCTAAGTTCAATTATTTCTAAGATTAGATTTTTTTCAGATATAGTCGTCATCAAATGATCCTGTGAATGTACAAATAAAATACTAACTTCTAATGGCTCACCATTTGCCTCTTTCTGTAACATTGATGTTTGTATATCATGTGCTTTTCCTATTGAATCGTTTGCTTTCTCAATTAGTTCATCTATTTTCTCATACTTTCCCTCTTTAGCTTTACTAAGAGCTTCATATAAATAGCCCTTAGCTTCTCCGGAATAGATGATTATGTACATTATGGTTTCTTCCACGCTCATTTTCTTCTCTACGGCTCCCTCTAAACTCATTACTTTCTCCTCCAGTCCATAATATTCTGATTTTGTTTTACACACATATATATAGCAAGACCCATGCCAAAACACTATTATTTTACTATTAAAGCTATGATTTCTCTTTGTTCCAATTAACTAAAGTATAGTGCTTTATATTCATCCATAGTGTTTCATTGTAAACCTTATAGTGTTCAAACACATTTCTCAAGTAATACATAGAAAAAAAAATTTTTATATTATATAATGTAATTATTAAAATTTATCATATTAGGAGGTTGTTATGAATAGAAACGAACTAATATATAATAAATTATTAGAAATCTCTGATGACAGCGGTATCGACGCTCAAAGTCTATCCTCTATTTTAAATATTAGTAGATCTAATGTTAGCCATGAACTAAATAACCTTTGCAAGGACGGTAAGGTTTTTAAAACTCTTGGACGCCCTGTTAAATTTTTCATTGCAAACACAGAAATTACTAAAATGCAGAAATCAAAATTAGATGAACTTGTAAACGATAATATAAGCTTAAAACAGGCTGTTGAACAAGTAAAAGCAGCAGTGTTATACCCTCCTAAAGGTATGAATTGTCTGATACTTGGTAATACCGGAGTTGGTAAATCAATGTTTGCTTCTCTAATGCATGATTATGCCGTCGAAATGTCAGTAAAATCAAAAGATTCTCCCTTCATCATCTTTAATTGTGCTGACTACACAAATAATCCTCAACTTCTAACCTCTCAACTATTTGGTGTAAAAAAAGGAACTTATACCGGTGCTGATTGTGATAAAGTTGGACTAATTGAAAAAGCTAATGGTGGAATATTATTTTTAGATGAGGTTCATAGGTTACCACCTGAGGGGCAAGAAGCTCTTTTTGTATTTCTTGATACAGGCTTTTTTAGACGAATGGGAGACGACGTATCCCGGCAATCAGATGTTTTGATAATATCAGCTACAACAGAAAATCCAAATTCTGTGCTTTTGAAAACCTTTACCCGAAGAATACCTATGTGTATAACACTCCCTCCACTTAGTGAACGAACTCTAGAAGAAAGGCTTCATTTAATCAAAAGTTTTTTTAAACACGAAAGTGAAAAACTAAAAATGGATGTTTTAGTATCATTAAATACCATGCGTGCTTTTTTATCATATGATTGTCCTAATAATATTGGCCAATTAAAAAGTGACGTTCAACTTGTTTGTGCCAAAGCATATTCCGAGTTTTTAACAAATATAAAACCTGATGTAAGAATAAACAGTCATAGCATACCAACCTATATAAGAGAAGGTTTATATAAAGAAAAAGAACATCGAATATTATGGAACAAGCTTGTAAGTGAAGAAGTTGAATTTTTTAAATTTTCTAGTAAAGATGATAATAATCAAAGTTCCACAAAACTTGAAAATAACACAATTTATGATATTATGGAGCAAAAAATAGAAAAATTAAAATACAAAGGTATACCTGATATTGATATAGAAAATATTTTAGAGAAAGATATAACAAAATACTTTGAAAAATATATAAGTGGGGTTTCGGAAGATATAAATAGAAAAAATCTATTAAATATACTAGGTGAAGATATTCTAAACTTCATAGATAAAATAGTTTATGAAATAGTAACTTCATTGAAACGTAATCTTAATAATAATGTATATACTGCGCTAGCATTACATATCAATACCCTTATAATGAGAGTATACAACAATAGCAAAAATATTATCAATCCTCAGTTAAACAAAATCAAGCAACTTTATCCTGTAGAATATAAAATTGCACTGAAAGCAAAATCTAGTATTGAGGAATATGTACACCTCTCTATTCCTGATGATGAAGCTGGTTATTTAACATTATTTTTGTTGAATGATGATAAATATTCTCAGAAAGGGGTAGATAAAGTTAATGTAATAATAATTGCTCATGGAAGATCAACTGCAACCTCCATGGCTGATGTAGCAAATGAACTTTTGGGTGAAAATTTTGTTATAGGAATCGATTCTCCCATTGAAGTTAAGCCTTCTATAATATTAGATAAATTAAGAGGAACTGTTAAGGCAAACTACACAACAAGTGGTTACATTCTTCTCGTAGATATGGGTTCACTCACTACTTTTGGTGAACTAATTGAAGAAGAATTTAAGGTTCCTGTTAAAGTTTTCCCACTAACTTCAACTTTACATGTGATCGAAGGTACCAGAAAAGCACTGTTAGGATTTTCACTTGAAGAAATCTATAAGGATTTAGAATTGGTCAACTCCTATGTGTACGTCAATAAAAAGCTAAAAGACGGGGATACTAATAAAGATAAAATATGCATAATAACTGCATGTTTAACTGGTGAGGGTGGCTCAATAGCTATAAAAAGCTTTTTAAATAACAATCTTAATTATGATAAAGAACAATTTGAAATTATACCACTAAACTGTTTAGATAAAAATTATTTTGCAAGGCAACTTATGAAAATACAGAAAGAAAGAGATATTTTATTTATAGTAACTTCATTCCCTATAAAATCAGATATAAAACAATATAATATGTATGACGTAATAAGTATGAAAGTGATGGGAGAACTACAATCAATGGTGGATTCAAGAGCTGTTGTTTTAAAAATGTCTTCGATTATTAAAGAAAATGTTAAAAACATTGATGGCGATGACTTATACCAAGACATATCTGAATTTATTAATACCGTAGAATCTAACTTGAATATTAAACTAGACGATGACACTCTTATTGGCTTAATTCTTCATATGGCACTAGGAATTAGCCGAATAAAAGATGGTAATGTTTCTGTTGAATATCCAGAAAAAGCTGAATATATAAAATTAAATACACATTTATATGAAATAATAAAAGAAAATTTATTATATATATATAACAAGTACTTTGTCATCATTTCAGATAATGAAATTTGCTACATTATGAAATTTTTCTCTCATCCTGATTATGAAAAATTGGAGGTGTAAGTCCAAGTGAAAACTGCTGCAATAGAACGTAATTTTAGAAAGATAAAAAATCAGCTTGATCAATCTGCCGAAATAGCTAAACATACAAAACCTAGTGTTCTGTGGGAACATGAAGCCTCTGTGAGAAAAAAGCTTAAGATTTTAAAGAAGTTTGAAACCGCAAACTTAAAAGACTATGACAAGGTTTATGATGATTATGTGAATCTTTTAAATTATATATCCAATCGTATGCTTCAAAATTATAACACTCAGAATAACACCAATTTTGTCTTTCAACACATAATTGAAAACAATTATGATAGCTACATAAAACTCGGCATTATAAATGTCTTAATTGTAGAATATATTCCTGACATTATATCTAACAGGTTTAATAAAATTTTTCCATCAAACCCTAAGGATGAATATAAAGCTGCCCGAAATCTTAAGCGAAAATTTGTTTTACATTTAGGTGAAACCAACACTGGCAAAACCTACAATGCTATAGAAAAACTTAAAGCTGCTGATAATGGAATTTATCTTTCACCTCTAAGAATCCTTGCTCTTGAAAACTATGAGAAACTAAACAACCAGGGTATTAAATGCAATTTACTTACTGGTGAAGAGGAAATTATAGTGGATGGAGCAAAACATACATCCTGTACCATAGAGAAGCTAGATTTAAGAAAATATTATGACGTAGCAGTTATAGATGAAATCCAGATGATAGATGATGATCAGAGAGGCTCGGCCTGGACTAAAGCTCTTTTAGGCATAAAATGTAAAGAAATTCACGTTTGTGGTGCCATTAGTTCAAAAAAGTTACTCATTAGTATACTTGACGATTGCTCCGATGATTATGAAATTAAAGAATACACACGTAGCATACCCCTTGAAATGGATTATAATACTTATTCTTATCGTAGTGCAACTGAAGGTGACGCCCTTGTGACGTTCTCTAGAAAAAATGTATTAAATTTAGCTACTTATTACTCTGGAATTGGCATTAAAGCAAGCATTATATATGGAGACTTACCACCAGAGGTTAGAAAAAAGCAATATGAAGAGTTTACTGCTAAAAAAACTAAGATTTTAATAACTACTGACGCTATTGGCATGGGTGTTAATTTGCCCATAAAAAGGATTATATTTATGGATATCAAGAAATTTGATGGAAGTGAAGTTAGATATCTAAACTCTAACGAAGTTAAACAAATAGCTGGTAGAGCTGGTAGACGTGGTATATATGATGTTGGGTACGTTGCAACCTTTAACAATGTTCAAAATTTTATAAGTGAAAATATAAGAACAAGAGATAAAGACATAGAATCCGCCGTTGTTGGACCCAGTGATGAAATCCTAAAGATAAAAGAACTATCTCTTAGAGAAAAGCTAGCCCTTTGGAGCACTAAACCAGAAAAAATATCCTATTACAGAAAGATGGACATAAATGAATATTTAATAATACTGGATTATTTAAAAAATTATAAGTTAGATGAAAAAATTCAGTGGAGACTTCTAACTATACCCTTTGATGTATCCAATATGTCTATGCTAAATGCTTTTCTAAATTATATTGATGAACTGTTTGTGGCAAAAAAAAGTACTCTTTCTAAACCAAATTGTACTATAGACAACTTGGGACAGTATGAAATTTATTATCAGAAAATAAATCTCTACTACTCTTTTTCAAGAGCTTTCAATTTAGAATTTAATCAGGATTTTGTATATGCTGAAAGAATTAACGTAAGTGAAAAAATTAATAATCTTTTGAGAAGTATTTCATTAAACATAAAATTATAAATTCATTTTCTTATGGCCACTAATTTTACGATATTTTACTCATTGTAATGCATATAAAAATAGTACATAAAATTATTAATTAATTTTATGTACTATTTTTATTATTTATTACTGACTAACTATTTTTCCTGAACTAGGTATAGTTAATTTCAAGAAATTTTTCTCAATCTCATCTAGAAGATCGTCTTGTTTATATTCATCCAATTTGGATAAGTTTTCAGCTCCACTTTTGCTCAATCTACCAATAGTAATTTTTGAATTTGATGAATCAATTTTAGTAGTTTGATTAATACTAAATGAGAGTCCCTTAAGATCATCATCTGTTGATTTTACTGTAGCTTTATAATCCATTTCTTTAAGTCTATTATCTGAATCAATCTTGAATTTAAAATTTAGTGTACTTGAAATATCCTTTTCTTGTGAATCCATATTTTCAGTACCATCTTTTATATCAGAAACGCCCTCATCATAATTATTATCAAAGTCATCCCAGAATTTTTTTGCATCCTCTTTAGTAAAATCCCATTTACTATAGTCATTATTTTTATCTACTACGCTAATAAATTCTTTTACCTTGTCCTTAATTAAACTTTTTACATTTGGATCGGATGATGCTTGTAATACTAAATCTTTCACTATATCATTCAACTCGCTAGATGTCATATCCATATCAAGTTCATCACAAACCACTGTCTTATTTTTGCCATTTACATCGACATAAGCTACATCTTCACTATTCTTTTTAGTTATTTTTGGATCTAATTTTTGTGATATAGAGTCTAGATATTTTTTACTTACATCTTTATAATATTTGGAATTATCAAGTTTTAAGACCGATTGATAATTATCAAAATTAATTGCCCCATTAGATGAATCTGAGGTTTTATTTTGTAATTTATTTATGTCTTTCCAATTAATAAAAAGATTCTTCTTATATAATTTAGGACATGAAACAACAATTCCTTCTTTATCTACAAACAATTTCATTGCAATAAATTGAGATTTTTTATATGTTATATTAATATCATAATAATTTTGACTAAGTGATTTACTTGACATTATTTTTGTTTCCATAGTCATATTATTTACCAGTGCACTTGCAATTTTAATCCTTGTAACATCTTTGCTACCAGAAGTATCTTTACTATAATTGTCGCCGTCACTAGAATCTTCAGAATTATAATTTTTTATGCTATCTGGTAAGTTTATCTTAAATTTAGTTTCTGTATTTGATACCACAGTATCTTTTGAAAAATTTGAAGCCACTGCGTGCATAATCCATTGTGCTGGATCTTTTCTTATTTCATAATTTTTATATTTTTGAAAACCAAAATAAATGCCAGTTCCCACTACAATTAAACACAAACATATTATTACTATTAATTTCATATTTTTATTTTTAGGAATATTGTTTGCTACTAGTCCACCATCATTTGTTGATATATCGTTCATATATACACGTCCCTTTTTAATCATGCATCAGTTGCAACATACGTTATTATACCACGAAGTGTATCTAATACGTTATTATATTTAACAATTTGTTCTTATTCTCGACATTATATTCCTTGTTTACATTTGAAATTCCATATAAAAAATAAAATACCTAACTATAAACCATTATAGTTAGGTATTTTATTTACTATCTATTCTCTGTATATTTCCTATTCATTTTCTAACATTTTAATTTGGTTCAAATAATTTAGTATATAAATATAATTGTCAGATTTCTTTTGAATGCTTAAAATAAGTTCCTCAAGTTGTTGGTTTTCATTTTTAGATTTCACAACTATATTAGTTAAATTAGATGAGATTTCCTTAATACCTGTTATATTGCGATTTTGTGAATCCTTAACCTTTTCTACATGTTGATGTACTTCTGTCTCAGCGGATGATATAGTATCTAATGTTGTTTCTGCTTTTTGGATAAGTTCCATTGTTTTAGAAACTACAACAGTTCCCTGGCTAGATTTTGAGTTCAATAAATCTATAGTAGAAGTCATTTTCTTTAAGGCTTGCATAATGTCTTTAGTATTCTCCTGAGTGTTAGTGGACAATTTTTTGATTTCATTGGCTACTACAGAAAATCCTTTTCCAGCCTCCCCAGCTCTGGCTGCTTCTATGGCTGCATTAAGCGCTAGCAGATTAGTTTGACTGGCTATACTAGTAATTATTTCCGCAAAATTTTCTATACTATTATAGTGTTCTTGTATTTCCTTAAATAATCCAAAAAATTCCTCAAATACATTTGAGACCTCATTAATTTCCTCATTAAGATTAGAAAAATCTTTTTTGCCATTCTTTATTTGATCAGAGGAATTGTTTAAACTTGTAAATACACTATCTACTTGTTCATTTGTCTTTTCACTGTTTGAACCTACTACTTCAAGAAATTTATTTACACTCTCTGTCTGCTCTGTAGTATACGCAACTCCATCGAGCAAATCATTAAGACCGTATGTCATTGTGACTTCTTCTCTCAATAGATTTTTTATATTTTTATCAATTTGGCCATTTAATTCAACAACTTCGTTTAAGTATTCAAAACATTTTACTTTCTCAATTTCTTTTTCAATTACTGGTTTTGATTTTTTATAATTAAACAATATACTATACCCCCATTATAAATCATTCTATTATTAACATCACCATAGTTTGATTTGCATGCATTTTGTAAAATTGTTCTCCATAACTGATAAATCCAGTTGTATTATCGCTAATTTTGAGTATTTCATTGTCTATTTGCTTCCACATATTCTCCTGCTCGAATTTTATGCTTCTTAAAATACAATTTATAACAAATACAAAGTTCGGCTTAAATGGGAGACTCTCTACAGTTGTTTTAACTTGATTAGTAGCATCTATAGGTTCTAAAACTTGTACAAAAGTATTTGAAAGTATTTGACAATAAAAAGTAATTGACTTGTCCTTATTTATTTTCATAGGTGAAGCTATATATATATCATCTTTATAAATCTTGCCCAATGGATTATTCATAAAATATTTTTCAAGTTCAGATTCTTTTACTCCAATAATCCTAGCATATTCAGTGCTTGCAGGTTTATTATTAAAACTTTTTACAGTTCTATTGATTGTGTCTGCCTCAGTTATCAATAATCTTTTTCCTGATGGCACAAATATATTTTCCTTAACTATATGTGTTCTTTCTTTTATATTAAATAATAATGCAACACTATGAACTCTCTTTTTTCCAATATATATGTATGTTTCTATAAACTTAAGGTCATCCCCAGCGCTTCCTCCTATAATTTTAAAATCATCTTTTACAAAATATAGGGTTGTAAGTATGGTTTCCTCCCTACCCGTTAATCCATCACAAAGAAGTAATATAAATGCATTTTTATTATTTTCTATTTTTTTGTATTCTGCTTTTAAATTTCTCATACTTTTTATAGGTGGATCCAATATTTCAACTACCTTTGCAATATCAGTTTCATATTCAAAACCCGATATAACCCCTTTACTATACCCTTTTGAGGTATATTCTCCTGCCGTTGAACACAGCACCACATTTTCTGATACCTCTAATGCCAAATCCTTTACTTTTTCATCACTAGAAAATAGTACAAAACTTTTTTCTTTTTTGCCCTCAATATATCTAATGGATTCCTGAACATTTGAAAAACTTATAGCCTTCATGCTTTCATCCCCAATCAATACTTGTATTTCTTTATATTTTATACATAATACATTCAATTCACAATGTATCTTATGTTTCTCAATTGCGAAAGTAACGGTGTATATTGTCAATTAGTTAGAAGAAAAAAGCTGAATAATCGCTTATCATGCACGGTATCCAGCTTATTTTATGATACTTTGGTACACTTAAGAAACTTGGTTTATTACACTATATAATGATTCTCTAGTGATCCTTATTATAAAATCGAACCTATGTTATATATTTTTTATTTTTATAATCCTGAACTCATTAATTTATTTGTTACGCGTTTCTGTAAATTAGATTCTATCTGCTGTGACATATCCTGTTGTTTATATTCGTCCATATTTGATAAGTCTTCAGCATCACTTCTACTTAACGTCTGTATTTTTACATCTGAATCAGAAGCATCTATTTTAGTTGTAGTAGTCTCATCGATGGAGACTCCATTGTAGTTATCACCATTCCCGCTTAGCTTAACTTCATAATCTATCTGTTTCAATTTATTATTTGAATCAAGCTTGAATTTTGCAACTACATTTCCTGAAGCATTACTAACTTTAGAGCTTTTAAGTGAACTTTTTATTTTTTTAGTCATTTCATCATAATTTTTATCGAATTTATTTATGAAATTATTGCTCTCACTCTTAGTAAACCCTAATTTTTTATAATCATTATTTTTCTCCACTATAGCTAAAAATTGTTTTGCTTTATTCTTAACAAGTGTTTTGATTTCAGGGTCATCAGATGCTTTTGATATAATATCATTTACAATACTGCTTATTTCGCTGTTAGTTAGACTCAAATCAACTTCATCTGTTGATATTGTTTTGTTTTTCCCATTAACATCATCATATGTTACATCTGATTTTCCACCTTTTTTTATATAAGGTTTAAGTTTTTCTGACAATGTATTTGTATAATTATCACTTAGTTTTGAATTATCATTTGTAAGAATCGATTTGTATTTATCAAAATCTATTTTGCTACTTGATGATGACTCTTTATTTAATTTGCTTATATCCTTCCAATTAATGAAAATATTCTTATCATATAAGTCTGGTGATGAAACTACAATTCCAGCCTTATCCACAAATAATTTCAAATCAATAAATTTTGAATTCTTATATTTAATATTTAAATCATAATAACCTTGGTTCATTTTCCTATTTGCCATAGTTTTAGTTTCCACTGATAAGTTTTGTAATGCTGAAATCATCATTTTCGACTCAGATGAGCCTGAATTATTTTCATCACTATTTGTATCTTGTGGCATAGTTATTTTCATCTTAGTAACTGATGATGTAGCTATAGTATTTGATGCATAATCTGATGAATATCCGTGTATAACCCATTTCGCAGGATCTTTTCTTATTTCATAATTTTTATACTTTCCATAAACAAAATATCCTCCCAAAATCAATACACATATAATTAAAATAATACCCACTATTTTAATTATAAACTTTTTGTTTGCAAAAGAATTGGCATTAACGTCTTTATTGTTCTCAATATTTCCCAATGTATTCTCGTCCCCCTTAATATTTTACACTTATTGCTAAATTGTAACATGAATCGTGTAAATATACAATTTTTTCATCACTAGGAATAACCTAGAATATGCTTTTTTAGCAAAAATAACACCTAACTATAAAATTTTATATAGTTAGGCGCTTTTTATTACTTCTTCAGACGTTAAATCTAGCTGTATTATCATGATATTTTTAGACATTCACAATTGGATATTTGATTATAAAACTTACCCCTATTTCTCTATTTATAGCTTTAATTTCTCCATGGTAAAAATCTATTATTTTTTTTGAAATAGCAAGGCCCAATCCAAAATTTCCGGTTTTATCTTTGTATAAGTTATCAAATATGCGCCCAATATCTTTATTTTTAATATTATTTCCATCATTATAAATTTCAATTATTGCGAATCCATCTTGTACCTTTAGTGTTACTCCTATTTTTCCCTTAGCATATCTAAGTGCATTATCCAACACATTTTCAATAGAAACCTTTATCTTCTCCTTATTTCCAAATACATCTCCACTGCTTATATTAAGTTCCCAATCTATGTCGCTATTAATCATCTCGAACCTGTCTACCATATTATAAATAATATCTTGCAATTTTATATTTTCATTTTCAATATTATTTTCCAGCACATAGTCCAGTGTATTTAAATATAACATTTGTTTAATCTTTTTTTCAAGACTCTCAGATTCCGTTTTTATAATCTGTGCTGTTTTTTCAACAGATTCTATATATATTCCATCAATAATTGCTTGGGCATGACTCATAATAACCATGACAGGTGTTTTTAAATCATGGGATATGCTTTGAAGAAACATCTTTTCATTTTCCTCTGCATGCATAAGTTCTTTCTGCATAATGTTCATAGAATTGGCAAGACTTCCAATCTCATCATTATTTTTAACCTTAATTGGTTCTTTCCAATCCTTATTAGCTATCCTTCTAGTAAAATCTTCAAGTTCCTTCAAGGGCTTTGATATATACCCCGCAACTAGCTTTGCTGTAAAAAAGCCTATAATTATAAAAATAATACCAATACCGACAACATAATATAATATGCTATTATCCACAAGATCCGGCATATAGGTTATTAAATATGATTTTCCAGCTTCTTTAGTCTTTATTTTACTTATTACAAACAAAAGTTTCATATTATTATGATATTCAGTAAATTCCATCTCTGAACTTCCAACTTTATTCACAAACTGAGCCATCCACTTTTTATCTCCATTATCTGGTGATGGTGGCACACCCTGTGGTTTATTCACATCTTCAATGTTAGTTTCAGCCCCATTGATGTTTACTGTGAAATTTTGGCTTTGTCTTAAACTCCTTAAATTATTAAACCCTAAGGTATGATTCAAATTACCGCTTTTTTGCAAAGTTTCATGAAAAGCCTTGAGATCTTGCATTTTAGAACTCTCTTCTAATGCACGAAAGGCAAATATATATATGAGTGATATGCAACATATTATTACTAAAATCATTATTGTAAATGTCATCCATATTCTCATCATTAAAGAATTTTTTTTAAATGTTTTCAAGTTCTAATCACCAACTTATACCCATATCCGTATACCGTTTCTATTATTAATTTGCTTACTTTCTTTCTAAGTCGTCTTATTGTATCATCTACCACTCTGTCAGATCCAAAATAGTCATCGCCCCAAACTTTAATCAAAATTTGTTCTCTTGATATTAAATTATTTCTATTCGCCACAATATAATTTAATAATTCAAACTCTTTATTCGTAAGTTGAACTTCTTCACCCTTAAAGAAAACCATCCTCTGATTTTTATTAATAACATACTCTCCTACCTTTACTCCCTTAATCTCTCCTTCATCGTTTGAACCGTAGATTCTTTCTATAAGCTTATTTGTTCTTATGACAAGTTCTCTTGGCAGAAATGGTTTTGACAAATAATCATCGCTTCCAAGTTCTAGTCCAACAACTCTATCCAATTCTTCATTTCTAGCAGACATAAAAATCACAGGAGTGTTTTTATTATTTTGTTTTATATATTTAATAAGTTCATATCCATCTATACCAGGAAGCATTATATCTAATATCCAAATGTCTGGCATATCCCTTATTTTATCCTTTGCATCATTTCCATCTGAAAAAGTTGTTACATCATATCCTTCTCTTTCAAGATATTTCTGAAGTAGCAAATTCAAACTTTTTTCATCTTCAACCATATATATTTTTCTTGCCAATTAACTCACCCCTACTAAAATTATCGCTTATAGTTACTACTGAATATTTTATCACAAATATTTTAAAATTCTGTAACTAAATCATGTGAAAAATATGTGAAAAGCTGAAAAGAGTACCACTAAAATGATAATTATCATTTTAGTGGTACTCTTTTTATATTTTTCACTTATTAATGCATTATTATTTTTGGAATATTCCCACATATAAATATAGTTAAAAATAATACAATAGAAAATATTACAGACACAAGTAATTTTGCATTAAAATCTTCATCCTTAAATATCATTATGTCCTCCATCACTGCGTTGTTTATTTGTTATCAAATTTCATCTTTCCAAGAAGTGCTGCAAATGGGTTTTCATTTAAATTCTCTGGTTCGTTTTTCATTTTCTTCAAATATTTTTGAACATCTCTTTTATCTACTTTACCTGCCTTATCAAATCTCTTTCTAAATTGAGATTCTTTCTCCCTAAAATTGCAGTTAGATCCAGGGCATACATAAATTTTACCTTCGCCATGTCCTCTAAGCTCTAATCTTTTCTTGCACTCCGGGCATCTTGCATTAGTTACTTTGCTTAAGTTTTCCCTATAACCGCAATCTCTATCCTGGCAAACAAGCATTTTACCGTTTTTACCACTAACTTCAAGCATATATTTCCCACAAGTAGGACATTTGGCGCCAGTTAAATTATCATGCTTAAACTTGTCTTTGCTTACTTTTACGTCATCTACAAGCTTTACAGCATATCTCTTCATATTTTCTATAAATGTCTTGTTGTTTAGGGTTCCTTTACTTATAGCATCTAGGTCTTTTTCCCACTTAGCTGTAAGTATTGGAGATTTCAAATCTTCTGGAACAAGCTCTATTACCTGTTTTCCCTTAGAAGTTGGATGTACATCATTACCCTTCTTTTCTATATAAAAAGTCTTATAAAGCTTTTCTATTATATCAGCTCTAGTAGCAACGGTTCCAAGTCCACCTGTTTCTCCAAGAGTTTTAGCATATTCACTTTTTAGTTTAATGTATTTTTGTGGATTTTCCATAGCAGATAACAAGGTTGCTTCATTAAATCTTGCTGGTGGTTTTGTCTGTCCTCTATGAATATCTACTGAAGAGAAGCTTACACTGTCTCCTTTATTAACCTTTGGTAACATTTGTTCCTTAACATCTTCATGATGATCATGATGACTATCCTCAAAATTTTCTTGTCTATCATAAACAGCTTTCCAGCCCTTTGCCTTTACAACCTTACCTTTTGCTATAAAACTTTCACCATTCACATTTACTTTTACAGTAGTTTGCGTAAACTCAAAAGGAGGTAGCATAACGCTTAAAAATCTCTTTAAAACCAAATCATAAATTTTTAATTCCTCACTGCTAAGAGTTGATAAACTAACTCTCTGTTCTGTAGGAATTATTGCATGATGATCTGTTATCTTGCTATCATCAACAAAGCTCTTACTTGTTTTTATGCCGCTTTTCAGTATTTGACTGGCAAATCTAGAATACTGTCCTATTGATATTGCCTTTAATCTTACAGGTAGTGTTTCAACAACGTCTCTAGGGATAAATTTTGAATCTGTTCTTGGATAAGTTAAAAGTTTATGAGTATCATATAATCTTTGCATTATTGAAAGAGTTTCTTTAGGTGAAAATCCAAACATCCTATTTCCATCCCTTTGAAGCTCAGTTAAATCATAAAGTCCTGGTGCATAATTCTTTTTATCACTTTCATGCACATCTACAATTTCTCCTTTTTTCCCAGTAACCTTATTCACTATATCTTTTGCCTCTTGTTCTTCAAATGTACTTATCTTTCCGTCTTTTTTCTGCCACTGAAACTTAATACCATTTCCAGTTCCTGAAACTGTATAATAATCCTTTGGTATAAATCTTTTTATCTCTTCTTCTCTTTCAACAATCAAAGCTAGTGTTGGGGTCTGTACTCTACCTGCAGAAAGTTGTGCATTGTATTTACATGTTAATGCTCTTGTAACATTTAAACCAACGAACCAATCTGCCTCTGAGCGCGCTTCAGCCGCTGCAAACAAGTTTTCGTAGTCTTTACCATTTTTTAGTTTTTTAAACCCTTCTAAAATTGCATTATCGGTAACAGAAGATATCCATAATCTTTTTAATGGCTTGTTAATATGTGCCTTCTCAATAATCCATCTAGCAACAAGTTCACCTTCACGGCCTGCATCTGTTGCTATAATAATTTGATTAACATCTTTTCTAATCATTTGCGCCTTAACTGCTTTATACTGCTTACCACTTTGCTTTATAACCTCAAGCTTTAAATCCTTTGGAAGCATAGGTAAGTCCTCCATCTTCCATGCCTTATATTTTTCGTCGTAAACTTCTGGACTTGCTAACGTTACAAGGTGACCTAGTGCCCAAGTAACAATATATTTATCCCCTTCTATATATCCCATTCCTTTTTTACTGCATTTTAAAACTCTGGCAATATCTCTTCCAACGGAAGGTTTTTCTGCCAGTATAACTGATTTAGTCATAATATTATGCTCCTTTCTCTTTACAGTAGTCTGTTTATCCTTATACATAGATTATAACATAAGGTTCAAGACATAGAAGCAGTTATCAGATTCCAGGTTCCAGATACCAAGTACAAGTGACAAGTTACAGAATATTTTCTTAGCTTTGCGATTGATCTTTATCTACTATAACATTCTTTGCTTTTTTAAATAAATAATGCAAAAATAGAGTTACCGTTGCTAACTTATATTTTTTTTCATATGAAATGGAACTGGCATCAATCATAAAATTTTGCACGTCTTCTATTTTAATTCCTGCATAGATGGCTAAAGTTTCATGGCTAATTTCAAGCTGAGCTGCTAATACTCGAATTACAGCTTTAATTCTATCGTCTTCCTTTACTGCTGGTACTCCATCTGATAGCATCATAAGCATATCCCATAAAGATGAACGCTCTATAGTAGACAAATCATTATAATTTTCTTTACCTTCTATATAGTCTGTAAGCCAAGGATAGTCTATCCCTGTTACTTTACTCAAAGTTTTAAGCGTGATTTTATAATCCCCAACTATAGTTTGTAGTTTTTCTCGAAATAAATCTTTTCCATTAAAATTCTCATTCATAATATATTCTTACCTTGCCCTTCATATTTAATTGAACTTTATTTATATTTTCAATACTCCTATACTTAGCTGATTAAAACATACCACTGATAACTGGATATTGCTATGTATAATATTTTAACTTTTGCAAATAATACTATTATCTCGATTATCCCATCAGCAGTAATACCCTAAAACTAAAATAGGTGTGAGAATATTCCCGCACCTTTTTTGTCACTTGTCACTTAATCCTTTAATCCTTTAATCCTTTAATCCTTTAACTCTTCTCTATTCTCTCTTAACTCTTAACTTATTGAAGAAGGTCTTCTCTTATTGGTGTGAAAGTCTCAAACATTACCGTATCAAGAAGAGCAACAGCCCCATGCTCTATATTTGGTTCAACGTAATAGGAATCTCCTGCCTTTATCACAGTCTTTTCACCAGCTATAGTTACTTCTAAACTTCCAGATAAAATATAATTTACTTGCTCATGTGGATGAGAATGATTTGGACCAACTACTCCTTTTTTCATACTAACCTGAGTAGACATAAGTTTGCCCCCACCAGCAAAAAAGATTCTTTCAAATCCTTCAGGTCCACTTACAACTCTAGTTTCACTTTTTTTAACTATCATAATTACAGCCCCTTTTATTTTAATAATTATATTTTAACTCATTTCTAAACAATATTCATCCTGGGGATCTATAATAAAATACTACTTTCATCTCAACCTAAATAGCGAGAGGAAAATTTCCCTCTCTCTACATAATGTACAATATGAACTAGCATACCCACCAGTTATTTTTACCTAAACAATGCAACAAACACTAAAGTTATTGTGCTGATCAGTTTTATCAATACATGAAGTGAAGGTCCTGCTGTATCCTTAAAAGGATCTCCTACAGTATCCCCTACTACGCTGGCTTTGTGTGCATCTGAATTTTTACCACCATATTGCCCAAGTTCTATTAACTTTTTAGCATTGTCCCAAGCACCACCACTGTTATTGAGGAAAAGTGCCATAACAACACCAGCCACTGTTGTTATCATTAAAAATCCTGCTGCTGCTTCTTTTCCTAGAAGTACCCCAACAAGGATTGGAACTGTTATAACTAGTATACCTGGTAAAATCATCTCTTTTAATGCACCCTTAGTTACTATATCAACACATCTTGCGTAATTTGGTTTTGCAGTACCTTTCATGATTCCAGGTATTTCTTTAAATTGTGTTCTTACTTCCATAATTACATATTGAGCAGCCCTTCCAACAGCTCTTATTGCCGTAGAACTGAATACAAATACAAGCATTACGCCTATAAATCCAGCAATAAATACTTCTGGCTTCCCCACATCAACACTATACCAAGAATTTAATGGTTTCCCAATAATTGTCTTGACTTGGTTTAGATAAGCGGAAAATAGGAGGAATGCTGCAAGGGAAGCTGAGCCTACTGCATATCCTTTAGTAAGAGCCTTTGTTGTATTTCCACAGGCATCCAATCTGTCTGTTACAACTCTTACCTCTTCATCAGCATTAGACATTTCAATAATACCACCTGCATTGTCTGTTATTGGTCCAAAAGTGTCCATTGCAAGTATATATGCACAAGTAGAAAGCATGCCCATAGTCGCTATTGCCGTACCATATAACCCCGCATTAGGGATATTATTTAGTGCTACTGCACCTAGTTTATATGAAATGAATATAGCTAAAGCTATAAATATAACAGGCAGCGCTGTTGACTCCATTCCCATAGCAACACCAGTTATTATATTTGTTCCAGCTCCAGTTTCACAGGATTTTGCTATTTCCTTAACAGGTCTTGAAGTTAAAGATGTATAGTAATTGGTAATTACAACAAATGCAAACCCCAATGCTACTCCAGTAACAACACAACCATACAAAAGTCCATAATTTGCTTTAACACCATTTATCACAGTATCACCAAACATATATTTAACATTAAAAAATAAAAGTACCAATACTATTATAGTAGTAATTATATATCCTCTATTTAGTGCCAGCATGGGATCTTTATTTTTGTCTTTAACATTTACAGTATATATTCCTATAATAGATGCAATTATACCTAGGGCACCACATACTAGAGGAAATAATATACCTTTTAATCCGAATGTTGGGTAAAGTGCCACTCCAAGTATCATAGCACCTATGTTTTCAGCTGCTGTTGATTCAAATAAGTCTGCTCCTCTTCCTGCGCAATCACCAACATTGTCCCCAACAAGATCAGCTATAACTGCTGGATTTCTTGGGTCATCTTCTGGTATTCCAGCCTCAACTTTACCTACAAGATCAGCTCCTACATCTGCTGCCTTTGTATAAATTCCTCCCCCGAGTTGTGCAAATAGTGCAACGAATGATGCTCCAAATCCAAACCCAATAATCAATGAAGGTGCATCTTTAATTAATAAATCACTTCCGCTACCTCCACCAAATACAAGAAATAAAGTTGTTATACCTAGTAATGAAAGTCCCGTTACTGCTAGTCCTGTTACTGCGCCACCTCTAAAAGCTATCTTTAGAGCATTATTTAGTCCTTTCTTTGCACCTTCTGCAGTTCTTATGTTACAGTTCACTGCCATATACATGCCTATATATCCGGCACCAGCAGAGCAAAAAGCTCCAGTTATAAATGCAAGGCCTGTATAACAAGCTATGCTCATAGCATCAGACGAACCTTTACTACCTACATTAGCAAAATAATCTGCTAAAACAATTATAATGAGTACCACAATTGCCATTACTGCAATCGTCTTATACTGCCTCTTTATAAATGCCATAGCACCTTCTCTAATTGCATTAGAGATTTCCTGCATTTCTTGGCTACCTTTGTCCTGCTTAAACACATAATTAACAAGATAAAAAATAACCAGTAATGCAATTGCAATAACACCATAGATAATACCAAAATACATTGTCATAAATAACATCCCCTTTACAAAATATATATTTACATTTTTGTAAGAATATTCATAACCAATATTATTATACTCCAAATGATTGAGAAAATACAACAATTATAATTTAATATAAAATTACTTTTTAAGATACTAAAAGGGATGTCATTAGAATGATTAACACCATTTTAATGACATCCCTTTTAGTATCTCTTTGATGATGCCTTTTACTTTACAATGATGCTTTAAATATATTTAAAACGCCATTATAATCTATAGGCTTTAAACTGCCTATATTTCCTTTTCTTACAGATTGTTTTGCCATTTCTTCTAATTTTTCTTCACCTATTCCTATTTCGCTTAATTTTGTAGGAATCCCTAGTGACACAAAATATTCTTTAGTCTTATCAATGGCAGCATTGGCAATAACATACTTGTCTTCACCTTTAGGAATATCCCATACATTCACTCCAAATTCAGCAAACTTTTCTACTGTGCTATCATCCAAAATATATTTCATCCAATGTGGAGTTAAGATTGCAAGACCTACCCCATGAGTAATGTCATAATAAGCGCTTAACTCATGCTCCATTGGATGAACAACCCAGTTTTTATCTTTTCCAAAACTTAAAAGCCCATTTATTGCAAGACTTGAAGCCCACATTAAGTTTGATCTTGCTTCATAATTTTCAGGTTCTTCCATGGCTATTTTGCCATAATTAATGCAAGTTTTAAGAATTGCCTCAGCCATTCTATCCTGAAGAAAAGCCTCTTTTGTGCTACTAAAATACGCTTCAAATGTGTGGCTCATTATATCCGCTGTTCCTGCTGCAGTTTGATTCTGTGGTACTGAAAAAGTATATGTAGGATCTAGGATTGAAAATCTTGGAACCATATTAGGATGACCTGTTCCAATCTTTTCATTTGCATCAACATCTGTAATAACTGCAAAAGTATCCATTTCGGATCCTGTTGCTGCTAAGGTTAATACAGTTGCAATTGGAAGTACTTTGGATATTTTACTTGGGTCTTTAACTATATCCCAAGCATCTCCCTGATAATAGAAAGCCCCTGCAATAACCTTTGCACAATCAATGGTACTTCCTCCACCAACAGCAAGTACTAGTTCTATTTTATTCGCCCTGCAAATCTCCACACCTTTTCTTACAGTTGTAATTCTTGGATTTGGCTCTACACCTGAAAGTTCCCAAAATTCAATTGAGTTTTTCTCAAGGTTATTAACTATATCATCATAAAGACCATTTCTTTTTATGCTTCCTCCTCCGTATACAAGGAGTACTTTTGAACCGTATTTTTTAATTTCTTCAGGTAAAATACTAACTTTACCTTTACCAAAAAATATTTTAGTTGGAATAGAATAATCAAAATTTAACATGCAACCACCTCTTAATTGTTATTTTACAACTATAACTTTACTATAATATATCTAAAAAGCAAGTACATGCTTTTTAAATATATTTACTAAAATCATACTATTTGATCATCTTAATACTCTTAAGAAAAGCATCACCAACAACTTTAGGATCTGCTCCATTATCTACCTTTAGGTTCATTTTTCTCATATCTTCATCTGTTATTTTCCCTTGAAGTTTTTCAATCAGTGGTTTTATCTTAGGAAATTTGTTTAAAGTACTTTGCTTTACAAGTGGTACTGCGTAATATGGTGGGAAGAAATGTTTATCGTCCTTTAAAGTTTTAAGATCCATTTTTTGAAGTATCCCATCTGTAGAAAACGCATCAGCAACTTGAGTTTCATTGCTCGCCAATGCTTTATACCTTAGTCCACTATCTAAACCCTTAGATGCTTTAAAATTCAGACCATAGGTCTTTTGAAGCCCAGGATATCCATCCACTCTATTTAAAAATTCCATGGTACTTCCAATTGTTAGCTGATTGCTTACTTTTGCTAGATCAGAAATAGAATCTATATTATATTTACTTGCTTGTTCTTTCTTCATAGCTAAAACATAAGTATTATTAAATCCAAGAGGTTTTAACCACTCCAAACCGTATTCCTTATTAAAGTACGCTTGTACTTTATCATATACTTTATCTGAATCCCCTATTGATTTCTGTTTCATTATATCTACAAGACCTGTTCCTGTATACTCCACATATAAATCAACATCTCCTGATTTCAGCGCATTGAATACAACACTAGTTCCACCAAGATTTAATTTTTCTTTAACCTTATAATCTGTATTATCTTCTATAAGTGTTCCAATCATATTTCCAAGTATTATTTGCTCATTAAAGTTTTTTGATCCTATTACTATTGTATTTCTATTATTATAGTAATTATATCCAACTGATGATGCAATAACTACAACAATCAATGCTATTAATGCAATTCTATATTTTTTTGCTAAAATTAAAATTTTATTCGGTTTTCTCTTTTTTGTACTACTAGCTGATGACATTCCTCTAGGCAGTACTACCTCTTCTACTTTTCCTAAAACAAAATCAAGAGCTAGTGCAAGTATACACGCTGGAATTGCTCCTGCTAAAATCATATTATTACTAAGTGTTTGAATACCTGAGAACACCAAAAATCCAAGTCCACCTGCTCCAATGAAAGCTGCTATGGTCATAAGACCCACTGCCGTAACTGAGGATATTCTTATTCCTGACATAATAACAGGCATAGCTAGTGGGAATCTTACTTTAAGTAAAATCTGACTTTTAGTTAACCCAAGTCCTTTTCCTGCCTCAATTATAGACTCATCTATATTATTAAGACCGGTAAACGTATTTTTTATAATTGGAAGTAATGAATATACTACTACCATTACTATTGCAGGTTTAGCCCCTATTCCAAATACGGGAATCAGGAATCCCAGTAATGCTATACTCGGAATAGACTGCATTACACTGGCTAATCCAAGTATGAATCCAGATATCTTTTTTCTTCCTACAATAAATATACCTAATGGTACTCCTATTATTATAGAAATAGCTACTGCCATTAGTGTCAACTCAATATGTTGCAAAAGAAGATCCCCTATTTGACCTTTTCTCTCTATTACAAAACTTATAAAACTGTTTATGCTATCCATTTATATATTCACTTCCTTGCTTATGAACTGATTACTTAGTACTGATAATAAACTACTCTTAGTTATAAGACCTACTAATTTGAAGTTTTTATCAACCACTGGGATATAACTAACATTTTCACTTTCTATTTTTGCTATTACGTCTACAATAGATTCATCCTCATTGGCTGTAATAATATCTTTTTTCATTATTTCTTTCAATTTTATTTTTTTATCAACGCTTCGTCTAAGCTCGTGTAATGTGATTATCCCATTAAGCTTATTTTCTTTGTCTACTATTAATACACTATCCACCAAGTTCGTTTTCATAATCTCAATTGCCTGGATAATTGTCCTCTCTTCACTTGCTTTTATTGGTTTTTTTATCATTATATCTTTTGCTTTTATAAACTCTGGTTGATTCCATATTCTATCCTCACCTATGAAATTTTTAACAAAGTCATTTGCTGGTGTCTTTAATATGTTTTCAGGAGTATCAAATTGAACTACACTTCCATTTTCAATAAAACAAATCTTATCAGCTAGTTTTAAAGCTTCATCCATATCATGAGTTACAAACACTATTGTCTTTTTTAACTTCTGTTGTATATCAAAAACTGCATCTTGAAGTTGATTTCTAGTTATTGGGTCCAATGCACTAAAAGGTTCGTCCAATAGTATTATGTCTGGATCCATTGCAAAAGCTCTTGCAATTCCAACCCTTTGCTGTTGACCACCACTTAATTGATTTGGATACTTATCTATATATTCATCTGGATCCATATCCACCATCTTTAATAATTCTAAGGTTCTAGCTGCTATTTTTTTGGAATCCATCTTTTCAACAGATGGTATTAATTCTATATTCTCTTTTACAGTAAAATGAGGTAGAAGACCTGTTTGCTGTATAACATATCCCATATTTCTTCTAAGTTTTATCTTATCCTCATTTTCAATATTTTTACCACTAATTAGAATTTCACCTGAACTTGCTGTAATTAATTTGTTTATAAGTTTTAAAGTGGTTGTTTTTCCGCATCCACTTGGTCCTATCAATACTACAAATTCACCTTTTTCTATATTTAAGTTAATATCTTTCAGTATTGTTTTACCCCCGGACACTACCTTACTGACATTTTTAAATTCTATCATAAACTTCACTCCCCTTTTACCAAGTAACAACTTCATTATATCATAAAGTTGTTACTTGGTAAAGAATATAATTTTTCCCACCATTTTATGGTATATTAAAGGTGCACACTCTTAAATTAAAATTAAGTTCCTTACAATGAAAATTAAATATCTAAGTCTGTCGATATTATTTGCAAAAATACCAATATTATTCATACCAGCAAGAACTCTGTTTATAACCTTCTTTAAATGAATTAGGGATGTAGTTATTTTTGTTTACACAAATATAACTACATCCCTAATTCATTTATTTTTCTGCGCAAGCAGAAAAATCTTCCTTAACTTTTAACTCTTAACTATTTTTCAGTTTTACCTAACAAAGAAAGTCTTTAACCCTATAGTAACTTTCCTCGTCTCCAATTGATATATATATATCCCCTTTTTGAAAAACCGCATAGGGTCCAGGAGAAAGTATTAGTTCTCCATCGCGTCTTATCCCTATAATAGTGGCCCTGGTACTTTGCCAAAAATTTGTCTCAGAAACAGTTTTTCCTAAAACTTTACACCCATCTTCTATTTCAATTTCAAAAGGCATAAAAGGATTGCTTTTATTAAATCTATTAGTGTAATCCATTAAATTATTTATTTCTTCATCCAGATTTTTTTCTATGTCACTTCTTTCATTCATCAAATTAATTATACTTTTTTTCATTGAGTTAATTGATTGTATATCTTTAAATTTATCTACGAATTTCAAACAATTGTCTACAGACTTAACTACAATACCACTTCCCTTTGTTACCTCAACTATATCCACTTCATTTAGTAAAAGCATTGCTTTTCTAACAGTTTCTGGAGATACGTTATAGTGACTTGAAAGAACTGAACGTCCATATAACTTCTCGTCAATGGCAAAGTCGCCCTGAATTATCCTGTTGGCTATGTCTATCGCTATCTTTTGATAAATTGGTTTTTCTCTAGATTCACTAAGCATTTAGACACACATAGGCTAAATTTAACTTATGTGTTTCCCTCCCTCATCATTTTATATTTCCACCAAATCTAGTATAGGTTATTATGTATTAAGTGTAAATACGCAGTTACACTTAATACATAAAGGTGTACAATAATTTTATGAGTATCTATTTCAAAGTAGTGGGAAATTGCAAAACTGATTTACAGTTAAAAGTTAAAAGATAAGAGTTGATGAAGATTTTCTGCTATCGCAGAATAATCAACGAATTTGAATTGCATTTTTTTTCATGTAACTTATTTCTTGCAGTCTGTCCTTTAACTTTTCTCTCTTCTCTTTTAACTCTTAACTATTTTTACGTGAGGG
>LIDZ01011020.1_pt2 | contig 82713 bp, 103 predicted proteins | sample 644651 | NCBI WGS metagenome assembly LIDZ01 (sample SAMN03856242, study PRJNA289617) | food metagenome | isolation source: wine grapes on drying loft during traditional withering process | host: Vitis vinifera cv. Corvina | place: Italy: Gargagnago di S. Ambrogio di Valpolicella | collected 2014-01
TATTGAATTCAGCCGGTCCTTCCGGTGCTCACGTAGGTACTGCCTACGCTCCACTCCTCACTCCCTTGCTTCTTTCAATCTTCTCGGTGCTGAAAATCTGACTTTTTGAACACGCACTTAAAGCAAAGACTCGTAATATCCTAATTAGGATATTACGAGTCTTTGCTTCTAAACTTATTCACGACACGTCACTCTCTTGAGTAGCTGTAGATTTATTCCCCATCAACTTGATACCTATTTTGAAAACAACGAAACCCAATAAGGCGCCCGAAACATTTAGTATGAGATCATCCACGTCAAAACTACCGATTAAAAAAATAACCTGCGCGCACTCTAAGCTTAAACTTAAAACAAGAGATAGAATAAATACCATTATGAATGACATTTTTTTATGTCTAGTCATGAGTATAAGGAAAATTCCGAACGGCATAAAAAGAGCAATATTACCTAACAAGTTAATTAAATCATGGCTTGATAACCAATGAATATTGTTGGATATTTCTTTAAACGGAGTAAAATTTCCTGAACGCATTCGTTCTATCATATTGTCCGGGTTTCCTAGATTCCTCTGAAGTTGATTCCGCAGAAAGGTCACATCCATTGTACCGAACTTAAACAAAATAACTTTGATTAATACATACAGATACACTGCAAATAGTATGGGCACTATGATGCCATTCATGAATTTTGATAGTTTCATACCACATCCTCACCTTCTTGAGATTATGTACAACGAAGTCAGGGATGTAGAGTCACAATGACGCCATCTATATTGTTACCTGACACCTCATAGCGGCGAACCGTCGGCATGAGAATCATCGTATTTTTCATAATAGGATAATAGGAGATCTCGTATTCTTCATGATCTATCGTTGTAGTAATGGTCTTCTGTTCTTTCAAGAAATCCAGATATTGTTCCAACGTAAGATCCTTCTCCTGCATAATCACACTGTGTGGTAATCCAACATAGCGATAATGCCAGGGTTCATACTGAATGCCTGTGATTGCTGATTTGTCTTTGGGATATCTTAAAATAAACCCATATGTAGAGGCATTTTTTTGTAACCACTTTCCTTCGTCCGCTTGATTCATTGCCTTTTCAGTAGATCCTATATCAAGGGATAAGCCTAAGTTATGTTCGCTATAGCCCGCTGGCAAAGCATAATCGGAGCCCATTTCTTCATAAAGCCGATTCTGATCTTGCTCATCTCGATAACCGCTACTTATCAAAAAATGACGAACGCCATCTCGGGCAGCCTCATCGATCATCGTTTTGAATCGTTGCACTACACGTTGTGACAATTGAATCCTGTTATCTAGTAACCCAAATCCTTGTACAAGTTCCTGATTCTGAAACAGATTGATCACATCAGGCGTTACACCCTCTTGACTTACCGGATAGTCCTTGTTCACTAACAGGAGATCGCCCTGGTAGATCTGATCAATTCCCACTTCTATCGGTTGAGTATTATCTTGATTTATCACATCTTGAGCAAGATAGTCTTCTATGGATAGATTATCCTTTGTGACTTTTGGCTCCTGTTTCATGACTTCAAAGCCAAATAGTAAAAGTACAATAACAAACAAAAAAGCCCACTTCTTCATCTTAAGTTCCTCCTCAACCTTTCATTCATTAAGAATAGAGGAAACTGTTTAAAAAGAAGTCGGGCAAATATAAAGTTTTTCTTAAATTTGTGCCATCATTGGGGTAAACGCACTTCAAAAAGCGTACGAATCACACTACTTTGGACGGATATCTTGCCATTATGCTGCTCCACAATATTCTTCGCAATGAGTAAACCCAGACCTGTACCCCCTTCTTGATGCGTTCTAGCCTGATCTCCGATATAAAACATATCAAAGATATGAGGTAAATCTTGTTCAGGAATACAATCGCCATAATTGATCACTTGAACCACGACATCTTCTCCATCAAGATGGCAGTTCATATCCACAAACTGTCCGTCCTTACCATAACGCGTAGCATTGGTCAAAAGATTCTCAAATACACGTGCTAATAGCTCTCCATCACCCGAAATATTCAAATTCGGAGTCACATTCAATCTAGCGATTAGATTATTTTTCTCAAAGACAGGATATAATTCTTCGTTTAATTGGTTAAGCAGTTCACTTAGATCAATGGATTGCTTATCAAGGGTAACCATCCCGTAATTCATTCTAGTGATTTCGAATAGGGAATCAATGAGCTTCTCTAACCGTTGAGATTTGGTAAAAGCAATCGTCGTATAATGTTTAACTTGTTCCGTAGTTAACAGATCATCCTGAAGAATCAAATCTAAATAACCAATAACAGAGGTCAGCGGCGTACGCAAATCATGAGCTAAATTCAAGACCAACTGGTCCTTACTGCTTTCTGCAAAATCCCCTCTTACTACCGCTTCTTGTAGTTTTTCGCTTGCCAAATTAATGTCTTCCGCAATATTCTTGAACTCGTCCTTGGATGAAATATGAACCCGATTGTTAAAGTCACCATTGGCAAGACAATGAATACCCGTGGATATCTCCTTGAAATAGGTTCCATAGGGCTTGGTAAGAAAAAAGAAAAATAAAATCGCAAGCGGGATAAATAGGATCAAAAAGAAGTTGAGATCCCCAAAGTTATCTATGAATTTGCGAACTTGAGCTAATGGATCTTCGAACCGAACCTGCCTATAATAAAGCTGAAGAGCCTTATAGATAATATAAGTGATGGTACCTGAGAATAGCATACTTAAACCTAATAACACGATCATTTTAGATCGAAAACTTCGTATCATGTTAGCCATTGAATGTATATCCCACCCCCCAGATGGTTTTAATCCATTTGTTTTTATTTTTATCTTCTCCAAGTTTTTTCCGTAGCGTGCGAATATGCACCATGACCGTATTACCACTTTCAAAGTACGTTTCGCCCCACACGTGTTCGAATATATTCTCAGCGCTGAATACTTTCCTCGAATGACCCGCAAGTAGATACAGAATATCAAATTCTTTCGGCGTTAATACAATATCCTCACTGTATAAAGTAACTGTGCGTTGTTCAGAATTGATGGTCAATCCACCCGCTTCCAATACGGATGGCTCCTCTGTTGTCGTCGTGTTCAACTGCATCGAACGTCGTAACTGAGCGTTCACTCGGGCAACCAATTCCATGGGGTTAAACGGCTTGGTCATATAATCATCGGCACCCATAACCAGTCCCGTGATCTTATCCAAGTCAGACGTTTTGGCACTCAAAAAAATAATAGGCATATGATACTTTTCTCGAATCTGACGGGTCACTTCGTAACCATCTATTCCGGGCATCATGATATCTAAAACCGCTAAATCAATCGCATGAGATTGAATAGCATGAATGGCTTCTCTCCCATCCGATACTTTGATAATATGGTAGCCCTCTTTTTCCAAATGTAACGCAATGAGATTCGCAATCTCAGGCTCATCATCCGCTATTAAAATCGTGATACGTTTCATTTCAACCGTGCTCCTTTATACAAGTAACCTTATCTATCATTGTATCCAGTTCATTCTAAACTACCAAGGGTTAAGTTACATCATACGGAATACCATTATATCTTTCAACAATAGGGCTTAATAAAGTAGTAGATATCTGACAAAAAAAACATCCTCACTATAAAAAGGATGTCTATTGAATCTTCTAGTTTTAATTTTTAGCAAGCAAATGGTATGAACAATATGAACATATTATGTCTTCAATCTATTCTTTTACAATTTCAACAGTTGGTTTACTCGTTTCAGAGGTCGAGGACTTCCCTATAATCACATCAATGAATTTAATGATGGATAATCTCATTTGTTCTTCCTTTTCCTTTTAGCGAATTCTCAAACATATCAATAATCTCCAGGAATCTTTCTGCCTCACGGAACACATGATCCGCAAGCAATGGATGAATGATGCTCTTGATTTTACATTGATCTATGAGATCACGGGCTGTTTTCTTGAAATCTCGTAATGACTTAACAGATACTCTGTTTTGATCCAGGAATTGATTTAATATTGGAGCGGTTTGAGATTGAGGTCTCATCGAGTCGACATCCCTCGCTTGGACTAGTAACTGATCAAAATCATTACTGAAATCTCGTGCTTGCTCAACAAGCTTGCGTTCGGATGGATCTAAAAGATGTCCGATAAACTGGGCATGTTCACCCATGATTCTTAGGAAAAACACATTTTCATCAATAATTGCATCATATAATGGTTCTAATTGACCTCGATTTAGCTCTTCTAATCGATTCCGAAAGTAATTAGCTTCCCTACTCACATGATCGACCAGCAGTGGAAAATTCGTCTGTCCAGGCAGTTTACAGTTAAGTATTAAGCCGAGGACTTTTCTTTTGAATGCCCAAATGTGACACACAGCAGAATGTACCTCTTTATTAAATTCTTTAATCGTATTGGGATCCACATCAAGGGTGAAGCAGTGAACCCGCCTTTCAATGTCTTCAAACACGCGATAGAAATGATCCGCTTCTTTTTTAAGTACGGTATCCTCACAACGAAAACCCAACCCTAAAAAAAATGAATGTTCTTTCATAATTCTGGACCAAAAGCTGACTTCATCTAAAGACTGCGCGACAAATCGGTCTGACATTCGTTCCCCTCCCCAATATGCATTAGTTAAAGCATATGCAGGATGGGCTTGGGCTAATGTCAGATCCTTTTAGACAAGAAGAAACGGCTACACTGTCCCTTAAGGACGGGTATCCGTCTCTTCGGAAATATAAGAAGTAGAGTATCAAGTGAAACTTATACTTTCTTATATTTTAAAAAAAACGGAAAATATCAGAAATTGAACAGCACCTATAATCTCAATAATACCTACTTTCATAGGCTTGATCTGTTTCCCAGCCAATACAAATGAACGTATCAATGGAAAGATATACCCAATCATCATCCATGGATTCCCTAGAATCCATGGAATAATCACACTCAAGACATGATAGATTAGTGCGTATGCGATCCAACGTTTATTTTTTCGCTCACGAAATACAGACTTCACGAAAAATACGGTGCCCATGAAATAGATAACGTTATATATGACGATCATGGCCATCGTTCTATCCCATCCTCCCCCACCTAATAAATAGGCTGCGGCTCCTCCAAGAGAGAAGATGATAATCGCACACAAATTATTAATCAATGCCCGTTCTGTTTTTTGCTTTACATGCCAAATGTTCACGATCACAAACACAAGCAGTAACGGTCCAAAGAAGAAGATTGGAGGATGACTGACTAATGGCGGAATTAAACATAGGATAGCTATCGAGCTATAGATCGAACCCCACTTCATGAAACGTTGACGATTCGCATTTTTCTTCATCATTTGTAGAAAAGAATACGAGGACATATATAAGAAAAACCATGCTAGAAATAGAAGCAGATGCATCCATTGTGGCTTACCTGACATCATTCCAATGATAAACGGAACGATGACCATCGCCCATCCCCCATGTTCATGAGGGATCACCATGCCTTGTTTTTTCATTATTCCCGCTCCCCTTGAGCTCACATGTTATCCACCAATATAGGACATATTTATTTTCTTACGATTGATCGCCGTTTGTTTGGTGCGAATGTCTGAATACCGGTCATCACGCACTTCCCATACGTTACGTATCGCAGCTAGTAAGTCATCGTCTGAAGCACCGCCCCGAACAAGATGACGTAGATCATATCCTTCCGAAGCAAACAAACAGGTGTAGAATTTCCCATCAGATGATAAGCGTGCCCTTGTGCAAGTCGAACAGAACGACTCCGATACAGAGGTAATAAATCCGACCTCAGATTCACAATCCATATACCGATATCGCTGTGCCACTTCTCCAAAGTAATGTTGCTCCACAGGTTCTAGTCCATAAGCAGCGCTCAATTGATCAAACATTTGTTTCTTCGTAACCACACGCTTGTAACTCCAGCCATTGTCATTCCCGACATCCATAAATTCAATAAAACATAACGTTATTCCTTTTTCTTTAAAATAGGCTGCCATCGGAAGTATCTCTTGATCATTCACTCCCTTTTGCACAACCATATTCACCTTAATCCTAAAACCGATGGATTGAGCAAATTCGATATTTTCTAAAATAATAGAGGGTTTAATCCCACGCCCGTTCATTTGTGCAAATAAATCTGGATCAAGTGCATCCAAACTGATGTTCAATCTGCGTAAGCCCTTATCATATAAGGCCTGTGCATGCTGCTTCAATAAGAGGCCATTGGTGGTTAGTCCGATATCCTCGACTCCCTCTATATTCATCAGCATTTCTACTAACAATGGTAGATCCCTGCGTAATAAGGGCTCACCACCCGTTAATCGTATCTTCTTCATTCCGAGAGAAGCGAATAGACGGGCCACGCGATGAATCTCTTCAAAGGTCAAGAGCTCTTCTTTCGGCAGAAACGTGAAGTCATCACCGAAAACTTCCTTTGGCATGCAATAGGTACATCGAAAATTGCATCGATCCGTGACCGATATACGCAAGTCACGGATCGGGCGTTGTAATAAATCATAAGTGGGCTGCGTGGACATCATTTATTCCCCTCTCTTTCTCTATCAAGTGAACCTTATAGAGGTTGTTCAAAAAGTCTTCTTTTGAAACAAAGTATAAGGGCTTCTCGGTCAAAAAAGACCAATTGCCCTCATACTCGTTATGATGTTATGTTATATCGCTAAATGTTCCTACGTATCGAACAACTTCTCCTGAGTCATCCTTCACTGCATTAATAATTAACAGCTCCAAGTATTCTTCCCCACTTTTTCTGCGGTTCCAAATCTTGCCTTGCCATTGACCCGCCTGTGTAAGCTGCTTCCACATCTCTCCATAGAACGTTTGCGACTGCTTACCTGATTTTAGAATACTTGGTTTCTGATTGATGACTTCTTCCTCTAGATAACCTGTTAACTTCGAGAATGCCGGATTCACGGATATGATACGTCCGTTCAAATCAGTTACCATAATTCCTTGCCCCGTTGATCGAACCACTTCAGAGGATAAAGATAATCTATCCTGGTAATAGAGCCAGACAACAAGGATCAGACTTGCGAGTGCCACTTGTGACAATGCCATAAACCCGATCGAATATTGCCCTGTAATCGAGTGAATGATTGAAAGCATCAATGGAGGAAAAAATCCGCCTAATCCGCCCATCATGGAAACAATACCGTTCACTGTTCCAGCCTGTTTATTGAAATATTGAGGGACAAGTTTGAAAATAACGCCATTTCCTAGACCCGCACAAAAGGCAATCGTCAAACTACCGACAGTATACAGTCCAATCGACGGAGAGAAGGCCAGTAGAATAGCTGCCAATGTAAGACCAAAGAATACACCCATAAGTAAGATTAAAGGCTTAAACTTATCCCCAAGCCATCCCCCAATAGGTCGTAAAAATGTGGCTACTGCGATAAATCCAGCTGTTCGCATTCCTGCATCTACTTTTGAAAGATCAAAATTGGTGACAAGGAAATTCGGTAAATAGACTGTAAAAGCAACGAACGAACCAAACGTAATGAAATAGAATAGCGAGAATAACCATAACTTTTGGTTTTTGTATACGCCTCTCATTTGTTCAATGATCGGTGTCTTCACTTTAGGTTCATGTCGATCCCCAAAGAAAATATTCAAGAGTGCAAAAACAACTAACAGTATCAGGTATAACTTTACCGTCGTGGACCATCCCACTTGAGTCGCAATGATCGGCGCTGAAAAGGTGCTGATCGCTGTTCCAAGATTCCCAATACCATAGATCCCGTTAACAAAACCATGTCTTTCTTTCGGATAATATTTCGGGAGCGATGTGACCCCAACGGAGAACACTGCACCCCCAACCCCCAGAAACAATCCACCTACGACCAAATCTTTAAAGGAAGAAGCCTCACTGATATAGAATACCGGAAATAGTAGAAGAATAAAACTGGTAACGAATATGACTCGTGCTCCAAAAACATTCGCATAGTAACCAAATGGAATCCTTAGAATCGATCCCAATACGATAGGTATTGCTGTGACAATGGCAAGCCGATCCGCTGGAATTGAAATATCTTCCCGAATGAATGGAAGTAGTGAAGAAATAATAACCCATACCATAAATCCAAGTATTAGATTCATCGTTTGCAATGGTAGCTGTATTTTTTTAATCATCCACATCACCTTTTCTTGTGTGTAATGAATGACAATTGTATTGATTCCCATATCTATTATAAATGGATTCAGACATAAAAAATAATAGGGAGTTCCCTTATTCCCTCAAGGAAATCCCTATTATTTTTCAAAAATCGAGTAGTTTCTTCTTTAATGCATACTCAACAAGTTCTGGCCGGCTCTTTAGGTGTAGTTTCTCCATGATTTTAGCCTTATGTACTTCCACCGTTTTGACGGATATGAACAATTTCTCAGCAATATCTTTATTCCCATATCCTTTTGCGATCAGAGGTAAAATTTCAATTTCTCGGTTGGACAATATTTTGAATGGATCCGAATCATTGGTGTCTTGATCCTTCTTCATGAGTTCTCTAACGAGTGAAGTCGCCATTTTGGAATGAATGTACGTATCGCCCTTATGGACTGTACGTATAGCTGCCAGTAATTCTTCATCCGGTGCGTTCTTCAACATGTAACCAGATGCACCATTCTTCAATACGTGAAATAAGTATTCCTCATCATCATACATCGTTAAGATTAGAATTTTCGTATCTGGATAATCACTACTTATTTTACCTGTTGCAATTAATCCACTTTCACCTGGTGGCATGCTTAAATCCATTAATAAGACATCCGGATGGTGTTTGGCAACCATCTGGTAAGCCTCTAATCCATCTGCGGCTGTCGCGACGACCTCCATATCCTCCTGATAACTTAGGATCATTGAGAATCCGCTCCGAACTACCGCGTGATCATCTGCGATGACAATTCTCATGATATCGACGCCTCCCTTATTCATTGGGTGATACAGGAATGCTTAAGTGAATAACCGTACCTTGATCGATCTCTGATCTTATGATTAATTGTCCATGGACTAACTCAGTTCGTTCTCGCATGCCGAACAATCCTAGGCCGGTTCCCTTAGCGTCTCTAGAATTGAGATTAAATCCGGCGCCTTCATCCCTCACAACTAACTGCAGTTTCCCCTGACTCTCGAATAAGGTTACATGTACTTCATCTGTATGTGCATATTTGAGCGCGTTCAGAACCGCTTCCTGACATATACGATAGACTACCGTTTCAATCTCATTGTTATATCGAGCAGAAGATAATTCAGAGGAGAATTTAACGAGAAAACCATAGTTTTTCTCAACCCATTTGAAATGCGATCGAAACGCAGCCTCCAACCCTAAATCATCTAACGATGCTGGTCGCAATTCCACAGATAAATGACGAATCTCTTCCAATAATCGGGTTAATGATGCTTCCGTATGTTGAAGTTTATTTAATACGACTTCATCTACATTCATATATTTCAAGACCCGTAAATCCACGAGTGAACTGAGCAATTCTTGAGCAACGCTATCGTGCAATTCACGCGAGATACGCTTGCGTTCATCTTCTTGTGCTTTAATCACATATTTGGTCATGTTGGATCGATATAACATTTCTTGTGTTTTAAACTGTTTGGTTAGGTCGAGCAGCGTAAATACATGGATACCTTGCAATTCATCAATCGTATGATAGCTTGCAGCATAGGGAACAATCCCTAGATCTTTCGTATTAAAATATACTTGAAATGAGGAGAAATCCTCTTCAGGATTGGCCAAATAACAACTCAGACAAGAGATCATGGCCTCCTCGTTCGTATAACCAACACAAGATTGACAGATGGATACTTCTTTATTCGAGTACATCTGCTCAATAATATCAATATCTATAATATTCTCAGCAGCAGGATTCATAGCCAGAATCTTACCATCATTACCTATAAAAAAAATAGCTTCTTTGCTATTTTTGTACATTTTATCTAGAAGTTCTGCTATATAGACTTGATTCGTTGGAATCATTGGTCTACCATCTCCTTGGTATCCAAAGCTCCGAAAAATTGCCCAATTCCCAATTGAAATTCTTGCAATAATGCTTCCGTCAATTGATTGCCATGACGAAATCCTACCAATAACACGCCCATCACCCGATTACCCTTCCATAATGGAACAGCACCCAAGCTTTGAAGTTGCTCCGCAACAATGATCGGGTAATTGAACAAATCTTTGGAATCTAGGCCTGTATTTACGTTCTTCATAAATACCGGTTTACCTGTTTTAAACACGATTCCAGCAACCCCTTTACCTGAATGCAGAACAATTCTTTTGTAACGCTGATTTAAATTACCCGAAACATACTGCCAGGTTAATACGAATTGATCTTCTGCTGGTTGCACTAGTGCAATAGAAACAAAGTCGAATCCAAAACGATTCCGAAGTGTGTCGATCTCTTGTTGATAATCAACATTAGACTCGTCATTCATTCCAATTTACTCCTCACATATAGAAAAGAAGGCATTCAGCCTTCTCGTCTCAAGTCAATGTCTACGATTCCTTCTATACAAAATATAACTTCTACCTACATAATTCAACGGAACACTCCATACATGAACAAGCCGTGTAAATGGCCATAATCCCAATATAGCAAATCCTGATAAGATATGAATTTTGAAAGAGATGGGTACGTTCAACATCAAAGTCGCATCTGGACGTAACGTAAATAAACCACGGAACCAGATGGAGACTGTCTCACGATAATCAAAGCTCGGTTCTACCACATTCGTAACAATCGTACTATACAATCCCATGAATACGATAAATAACAGGAGTATATTTACAATGATATCAGAAACAGAACTTAATTTGCGGACATTTTTAATTGATAAACGACGGGTTGTTAAGATAATCATTCCACCCAGCGTAAGAAATCCGAACAAACTACCAATATATATGGCACCTAGATGATACATATGATCATCAACTCCGAGAGCATGCATCCATGATTTTGGAATCGCAAGGCCTGAAATATGACCGGCAATCACGGGCATAACGCCCAAGTGAAACATCATGCTACCCAATCTTAACTGCTTTTTCTCCATAAATTCACTAGACTTCGCTGTCCAATTGAACTGATCGTTACGATAACGAAGAATATGTCCCACAATAAATACCACAATACAGGCAAAAGGAAATATGACCCATAGGAATTGATTAAACATGTTCATGGGTGTTCGCCTCCTGCTCAATACAAGCTTTTAACGTTTCGCGAATGGCCTTGATAAGGTTGTAATAAGGGCTATTCCATTTCTCTAACGCTTGTAAGAGATGGTACGTTCCATCTTCAATCACACCAATCATCACTTCAAAATCCCTAGCAGCATGTGGATTCCCCCGCCATTCTGCGGCATAAATAAACTCGCACATCAGCGGTAGATAATCAGACAATTCTTGCTCTGGCATATCAAGACCAAACATTTGGTACATGATTTTGAGCTTAACAAGCATTTGTCCTCGTTCCTTTGAATCCTCAAACTTAAAGTATGTCATATAAAGTGTTGCTTCCTTTTGAAAGTCAAAGGTTTGAGGGTACAACTCTTCAATCTGCTCCAAGCTATATTCTTGCATAAGACTCCAATATTTCTGAATATAATCATACGCAGGTGCAGCGGAATCCAGCCAATCATCGATATCCAGTGGAAGAAAATCAAGCTTCTGCGGGTACGTTAGCTGCTGAGCGAACAAACCAAACACTTGTTTATGTTCATGTAGTAACTCTAGATTAATCACGCCAGATCCCCCCATAGAACTTCTCATCGTGAACTGGTTTACCTTCATGATCCATCGTTGGACCTGCGGGACCACAGCCTCCGCAATTCATATCAAATCCCTCAGATCCTTGCGAGCGATAAACGTCCATGTGAGTTTCCTTGTGTGATGTTGGGACGACAAATCTATCCTCATACTTCGCGATGGCAAGCAAGCGATAGATTTGTTCTGTTTGGTGTTTCGTTAGGCCTAATCGAGCTAGACGACTCTCGTCAAAAGGTTTACCTGTCGTGATCGATCGCATATAGATACGCATCATAGCCAGTCGTTGCAGGGATTCCTTCACAGGTTCTGGATCTCCCGCAGTCAGCATATTCGCTAAATATTGAACAGGCATACGCATTTCTTCAATCGCAGGGAAGATCATATCTGGATTCTGAATAGAGTCTTTGCCTTCAAAATAATTCATAATCGGGCTAAGTGGTGGTACGTACCACACCATAGGTAGTGTCCGATATTCCGGATGAAGTGGGAACGCCAGTTTATATTCAATCGCCAATTTGTATACAGGTGAATTCTGTGCAGCTTCGATCCACTCTTCCGTTAAGCCGTCTGCGCGAGCCTGGGCAATGACCTCAGGATCATTCGGATCGAGGAACAAGTCGCATTGGGCTTCATACAGATCCTTCTCATCAGGTGTAGATGCTGCTTCCAACACTTTATCTGCGTCGTACAACAATACGCCTAGATAACGAATTCGTCCTGTGCACGTCTCGGAGCACACTGTTGGCAGCCCTGCTTCAATACGTGGGAAACAGAAAGTACACTTCTCGGCCTTATTCGTTTTCCAGTTGAAATACACCTTCTTATACGGGCAACCTGTCATACAATGACGCCAGCCACGACAAGCCTCCTGATCAACGAGTACGATTCCATCTTCATCTCTTTTGTACATCGCACCGGATGGGCAAGACGCTACACAACTTGGATTTAGACAATGCTCACAAAGACGTGGTAAATACATCATGAACGTTTGTTCAAAGTCGAACTTGATCTTTTCTTCAAGCTTCTCAATGTTGGGATCCTTTGGACCTGTAACGTGTGCACCGGCTAAATCATCTTCCCAGTTAGGTCCCCACTCCAGATCCATCGTTTCCCCTGTAATCGCCGATTTCGGACGAGCCACAGGCTGATGTTTCTTCTCTCCTGCGTTCGTTAAATGCTCATAATTGTACGTCCATGGTTCATAATAATCTTTCATTACAGGCATGTCCGGGTTATGAAAAATTTTACCGAGTGCAATCTTGGATAATTTGCTCCCCGATTTGAGTTCAAGCTTACCCTTAGTAAGCTTCCAACCACCTTTATAATGCTCCTGATCCTCCCAGCGCTTCGGATATCCGATGCCTGGTTTCGTCTCCACGTTATTGAACCACATATATTCGGCCCCAGCACGGTTGGTCCACGTCGTCTTGCAAGTCACACTACACGTATGGCATCCGATACATTTGTCCAGATTCATGACCATCGCAACTTGTGCTTTAATCTTCAAGCCAATCCACCTCTTTCATTTTACGGACAGCTACATAGACATCCCGTTGGTTACCGATCGGTCCATAATAATTAAATCCGTAGCTGAGTTGAGCATACCCGCCTACCATTTGTGTTGGTTTGACGTGGATTTTAGTTGGTGCATTATGACTTCCGCCACGTTCTTTCGTGATCTCTGAGCCCGGTACATTGATATGCTTATCTTGCGCATGGTACATGAACATCGTGCCTTTAGGTATGCGATGACTGACGACCGCCCGCGCGGTTACGACACCATTACGGTTATATACTTCAAGCCAATCGTTATCCTCGAACCCTTCATCGGCTGCATCCTCTTTACTGATCCAGACGGTCGGTCCTCCGCGGAACAACGTTAACATATGCAAATTATCCTGGTACGTACTGTGGATGTTCCATTTGCCATGCGGTGTTAAATACCGAAGCACAAGCGCATCCTTACCGCCCACGATCTGATTGTCTCGCGGACCAAATACCATAGGTGGAAGTGTCGGTTTATACACAGGTAACGCTTCGCCAAATTGAAGGAAGATTTCATGATCAATATAGAAATGCTGTCTTCCTGTAAGGGTCCGGAAAGGGACCAGACGCTCGATGTTCGTGGTGAACGGTGAGTACCGTCTTCCCATTTTGTTGGATCCACTAAATACTGGTGTCGGAATAACTTCACGTGGTTGAACCGTGATACTTTGGAAAGTAATGCGTTCTGCTGCACGATCGGCTGAGATATCTTTCAGTTCAACACCCGTGTCTTGTTCTGCAGCTTCCCATGCACGCTGTGACAACTTTCCATTCGTTGCCGATGACAAATTCAAGACAGCATTTGCTGCTTGGCGTGCGGTATGGAGTTTCGGAAGACCATTCTTAATCGTTTCATCGAAATAAGAACCGTTGATCTTCTTCAATTCCTCATATTCTTCAGCCGCAGAGAAACTGATACCATGAGCCCCTACTTTGCCTGTTGCCAAATTAGGTCCTAGCGACACATACTTATCGTAAATTTTCGTATAATCGCGCTCCACGATCGTCAAATTAGGCATCGTTTTTCCTGGAACGGCTTCAATCTCACCCTTCTTCCAATCCTTAACTTCACCATAAGGTTGTGAAATTTCACTCACAGAATCATGCGTAAGTGGCGTCATCACAAGATCTTTGTATACGCCTGGAAGGTGTTGCTTCGCCATCTCCGAGAAGGTCTGCGAAATCGTACGATAAATATCCCAATCCGAACGGGATTCCCATAACGGATCAACAGCTGGATTAAATGGATGCACGAAAGGATGCATATCTGTTGATGATAAATCTGTCTTTTCATACCAAGTTGCGGCTGGTAGCACAATATCTGCATACATCGGAGTTGACGTCATCCGGAAGTCGAGTGCTACCAATAAATCCAACTTCCCTTCAACATCATCACGCCATGTAATTTCTTCTGGTTTATCTTCTTCATTAGGCGTAGCTAGAAGTCCATCGGATGCTCCTAGTAAATGCTTCATGAAATATTCCTGTCCTTTGGCCGAGCTAGATATTAAGTTAGAGCGCCACACAAATAATGAGCGTGGGAAATTCTCCGGTGCATCAGGATCTTCAATAGCGAACTGTGTTTCTCCAGAGATAATTTGTTTCAACGTATGTTCTACAATCTCATCATTGGTTGTCTTCCCTTGCTGTGCCGCTTCCTCAGCAAATGCCAAGCTACTCTTATTAAATTGCGGATAAGAAGGGAGCCATCCCAACCGCGCAGCAAGCACATTATAATCCGCAGGATGCTGATAACGAATGTCGCCACCTGTTGGTGATTTCAGTGATTCTGCGCCCGTCTCCTCGTATTTCCATTGATCTGTTGCAAAATAAAAATAGGAAGTTGCATTTTGCTGACGAGGCGCTCCTTGCCAATCTTTTGCGAACGCAATCGTGGACCAACCCTCAATCGGACGGCACTTCTCTTGTCCTACATAATGCGCCCATCCACCACCATTCACACCTTGTGAAGCGGTGAGAATAACGAGATTCAGAATGGACCGATATATGGTGTCACTGTTAAACCAGTGGTTAATACCTGCGCCCATAATAATCATGGAGCGCCCACCTGTATCCAGTGAATTTTGTGCAAACTCACGCGCGATTTGAGTGACAATCGATGGTTTGACACCTGTAATTTTCTCCTGCCAAGCAGGAGTGTAGAAGGATTTCTCATCATCATAACCTGAAGCTTCCAAGTCACTTCCGATCCGTTTCACACCATATTGGCTTAGCATAAGATCATAAACAGTAGCAGCTAAACGCTCTGTTCCATCCGCAAGTTGAATCTTCCGAACTGGAATCGGACGTGTAAAGGTACCATTCCCACTATTGTCGAAGAATGGAAACACGATTTCCTGCCAATGTGCGCCGAGTTCTTCAACTGAAAGCGCGGGAAGGATCTTCGTGCCGTCTTCTCGTTCGAGAATCAGATTCCACTTCTTATCCTTCTCCCAGCGTTGTCCCACCGTTCCATTAGGAACCGTGATCTCATTCGTTATTTCATCTATAATTACTGGCTTCCACTCCGCATGCTGTGAATGGTCACCCAGATCACTAGCTCGAAGGAAACGACCCGCTTTATAAGTATCCTCATGTTCATCTAACAAGATGAGGAATGGCATGTCTGTAAATTGTTTCGCATAATTCAGGAACATCGGTTCCTTGCGTTCTTGATAAAATTCACTCAAAATGACGTGCGTCATCGCTTGTGCAATAGCCGCATCCGTTCCCGGATTTGGTGATAACCAGTTATCCGCAAACTTCACGCTTTCCGCATAATCTGGTGCAACTGATACTACTTTAGTTCCTTTATAACGTACTTCCGTCATGAAATGGGCATCAGGCGTACGGGTTAATGGTACGTTCGATCCCCACATGACGATGTACCCCGCATTGTACCAATCACTCGACTCCGGTACATCGGTTTGCTCACCCCAGATTTGTGGAGAAGCTGGCGGAAGATCCGCGTACCAATCGTAGAAACTTAGCATTTCGCCACCAAGAAGCGAAATAAACCTTGCACCCGACGCGTAGCTGATCATGGACATGGCTGGAATAGGCGTAAACCCAGCAATCCGGTCCGGTCCATATTTTCGAATCGTATAGATAAGCTGAGCTGAAATTAATTGGGTAGCATCTTCCCATTTCACACGTACATGACCCCCTTTGCCGCGGGCCTGCTTATACGAATTTGCTTTGTCCGGATCTTCCACAATACTTGCCCAAGCAGCAATGGGATCCGTGTGTTCTATCAATGCTTGCTTCCATAAACGCCACAAACGCCCACGCATATAAGGATATTTCACGCGCAAAGGGCTATATTCATACCAGGAGAATGAAGCACCACGCGGACATCCACGGGGTTCAAACTCTGGCATATCTGGTCCACATGATGGGTAATCAATCTGCTGATTCTCCCAAGTAATAATTCCGTTCTTCACAAATACCTTCCAACTACAAGAACCTGTACAATTCACGCCATGCGTCGTACGTACTACCTTGTCATGCGACCAACGTTCGCGGTACATATTCTCCCACGATCTATCCTTTTCTTCGAGAATCGACCAGTTGCCAGAATAACTTTCTGTAGGTTTAAAGAACTTAAGTCCAAATTTCCCTTTCATCGGATACGACCACTCCTTTTTCAGAATGACAAAGATTTGAGGGGAATCAACGATTGTCTATTCTTATACCTTCATTATGAAAGGGAGCCATGCGTGTTCCTATTAGGGAATCACCTATATTCTACGAGGAAAGCCCTATTTCCGACTTTATTTAGGATGGATGGTTATACCAAGTGTGATAAGGGTGGCATCACGACAACAAAACATATGTTCGGTATGATGTTGACAACTTCCATATCATAGGTTATATTTGGTGGAAATAAAACATATTTAGCGAGCGAAGCACCTCGCAAGAACAGGCGTAATAGCCTTTCTTGAGAGGTGCTTTTTTATGTGCGTTACCATTCTTGTAGATGGGGGTTGGGGTAGTTGATGAAGGACAATAGTATAAGAAGTCATTGGCGTAGGTTGATTGTGATTCTTTGTGTATCGGCTGTGTTGACAGTATTACAAGTGAATGTACCACTGGTAAGTGCAGCAGATCGTTGGGATACTGCATTGGCACATATCGATACTGTTTACGATGATGTTGCAGCACTGAAAGTAACCATGTTGTCCGAAACGGAGTATATCCAAGAACAGCGTACAAAGAATAATGATGCATTGAAGCTGGTGAACGTAAAGATCAACGCCATAGATGTGGAATGGATAAAAAAACTGCAAATTGAATTGGATCAGACCCTACGGAAACATACTCCTTTAATAGAGCAGTACACAACACTTAGCAAGCAGGCTACTGCCGCTAAGCAGAATAAGAATAAGAAACTAGCTGATCTACTCGATCTAAAGCGCAATAAGTTGCGCACTTCAGTGGAAGCTGCTCGTAATGATGTTAAAGCTAAGAAATCGGCTCTCTCTACCGCCAAAAAGAACCGTGCAACCAAGGTGAGAGTGGTTAAGGATGCACTCGCACCTGTTCAGGTTTTCAAAAAGAAGATTACAGCTGAGAATAAGGCGATTGCTGCTATTAGACAAATCTACTCCGCAGCAGAGAAGAGTTATAAAGCTAGTGTAAAACAGGGCAACGCAGTTACCGCCGCTGCTGATATCACGCTTATGTATGAGCAAATGGTGATCATTCATACCTCTCTACAAAAGGTATACGATTGGGAAAAGCAAATTTCACAGACTATAGTGATAGCAGAGTCCAAGTTGCCAGAGTAGCGAGGAAGTTTAGTTTCAATGACAACGGTTAAACGAATACGAGAAATAGAGATCCTTATTCGCCGTTAAGCAATAAGGATCTCTACCGATTACATTCATCATGTTGTATTTGACACTAATCACTTAAATTCATACCAGAATATCCTATAGTCAAAATAAGGTGTCATTCCAAGACTTTTAGCCACAGTAATAGATCCCGTATTGTCCGGAGAACAATCCCAATAAGGAGATATCCCTCTTTGTTTGCATTCTTCCATAACCGCTCTAGCTACTGCTGTGCCATATTTATTTCTTTTATATCCTTCTAACGTCTCAATATCGATAGCGTGTGTCTGATCGTCCACAAATGCAGAGAAACATAAACTCACCACGTTATTGTTATGCTCCACAATATAGCCAAACCCTACTTGTAAGAACAGGTCTATGGAATCCCAAAATCTATAAATTTTCTCTTCTAAGAATGAATGGTTAACTAATCGCCTAGAATTCAATAAATTCTCATCTATTCTTCGAATCATGATCTTATCTTCTATGAACTCACTAGTGTCTATATTCCCCTTATGGGAAAACACATGCTGAATATCACTAGAAATGTCTCGGCAAGTGAAAATCTCTTGGATCGTCTGACCCCATAGATCCCTTTCACCACTGATCTCGACCCAGTTCACATTAATCTTCCGTAGTCTGGGTTCAATATGTTGTGTCATATATGCTTCCAACCCTGTCCTAAAAGGCTCACTTCGTGCATCTCCAACGATATGAAACCCTTCCTGACCTTGAATCCACACTAAGGCAGCTGTAGGCTCGGTTGGATGATCTATATACACCCAACCAGGGTTATTCCCATTCACCACAGCCTTCACCTCAATATTATTACATGGATCAGTGAGATGTTTTATTTTATAAAAGTCTTGTTTATGTAATTCTGTTATCATAGCTACACCTCCGAATGGACTGCACAGACATGTTTTCCAAGGCTAGCGAACAACCTTAGATCATTAACGAAAAATCCTTGTTAAACAATGTCCATAATCTATTAGTTATCTGATTCGTTTTTTAGCTTTCACTATTATTATCTACTAAGCTCTAAACAATATCTTACTTCCTCTTTAATCATATTAAATCCAACCGATCCGTATAGTGATAAGGCGGAGTTATTCGTAGTTAATACCATCAATTCAGCAGATTCTAGCCCATTCCCTTTTAAATAGTTCAGAGCTTGTGTCAGCATATATTTCGCAATGCCAGTATTTCTCCATGGTTCACGTACGAAGACATCTTCTATAACTCCTCTATCTTCTTCCCGCCATGCCATTAAGCTACCCACAATCGTATCCGCTTCACGAACAACCATCGCTGTCCACAGTTGATTGTGTTTGTATTGAGATAGTCTTTCCATTCCTAGCGGTGTATCAGGCCAAATCTGCGCTTCTAACTGTAAATACTCACTTTCTTCTTGAGAAGACTCCATTTTCCAAGGTGTAAATTGAAGGGTATCGCTTATTTGCAACTCTGGAATAGACTGTGTAAGGTCGCGTTCCATTTTAAATAAACTTTCCCTATGACGGAAACCCTTCTGTTGAATGAAGAATTGACTATTGGAAATCTCTGACGAATCGTTACCCACACACAGTAATGTAGCGTATTCCTGGGACAAAGAGTCTTTTAACTCAAGGGCTCGCGAATATAGACATGGGTAGAGATGTTCTAATAGATTGAGATCAGATTCTCTTTCTGCGATGGTCTTTAGATTAAGATAAATTGCATGTTTGCTGTCAGCAGAACGACCAGACGGAACAATATTGATAATACTCACTTGCCCCTTAGCAACCATTTTCCCTTGTTCAAAAGCACAAAACACATTAACCCAGTTATCGGAGTCGCCCACCCACCAAAAAGTAGCATTCTCCCTTGAATTAACCGAGTTGTACAATTCGCCTAGTAATGGCATGTCACCTTCTTGAAAATTACGTATTTCAACCTCATCTAACAACTGAACTGATTTCCCCAATGTAATACCCCTTTCGATACATTTATCCATTTATTTCATGGCAAATTTTTACTAATGATATCAATAAGGGTATCACGTGTAAAATCAATTTCATAGGTAAAATAAAATAAAAATCAATCTTTATCCTTCTTCTATTAAAAAAATCAACCTGAGTAGATTCACTTTATTTGTTCAAATTCATATTTAAGTCTGTTAATAAATCTTCGGGCGATCTGCGAAGCATGTTTACCTGCGGGTACCACAGACCCAAAATATTTCGTATGGGAATCAGGATATCGTAGTTCAATTGTTTTCATGACTTGACGTGTTACCTCGGAAGTTTTTGAAAAAGAGTAATCCAGCCCAATAGTGATAGCTAGACCTTCTGCAACTGCATTCTCAATCGCACGAGTATTATTACTTACAAATAGGATATTGACCGGTCCATCGTTGGATAAATATCGATTAACATAATCCAGGATATATTGATCATCGTACAACACTAATGTTTGTCCTACTAATTGCTCGTGTGTAATTACCGTGTATAACGCTAGCGGTGAATTCGGATGAACCCCAACAACAATTTTCCCTTCCATTAATCGTTCAAACATGATTCCCTGATGTTTCTCGGGCATACTCTCGGTCCATACCATAAGACCTATATCCATTTCCTTATGAAGCACATTATCTAGAATTTCCTTGGGTCCCTTTTCAAAAATCTCTATTTTCACATTAGGAAAGTCTTCCTTAAAGCCCGATATTACCTTTACCAATAGATGCATGGGTCCTGGAATTGTTGCAATTCTTAGATGGCCACTCAACGTATTACTGAAAATTTGTGCCTCTGTTTTCAATTCACTCACTTTCATTAGAACCTCATTCGCCTTGCTTATAATCGCTTGTCCTTCCGCTGTTGGAACAGCTCTAAGTCCACGTGAACGGGTAAATAATGTGACTCCAAGCTCCGCTTCCAATAGGCTGATGGACTGACTAATAGCCGAAAGAGTAATATGACGATTCTGCGCAGCTTTGGTAAGTGAGCCTATCTTTGCAATTTCAACAATATTCTCGCACTGTTCCAGATTCATTGAACACGCTCCATATTCAGTACTACTTAATAAGTATTAAATATAGTTAAATTTCGCTTAATAATTAGCAATGCTACAATGTAAATAAGTTAGTAAATAACCTTTCTTACTATACCAGCTTTCAATAGTAGTATAACTATATTTCACGAGGAGGAAACTCATATGACAGATAAAAGAGTTGCCGTAATAACAGGTTGAGCTAGTGGCATCGGTAAAGAAACCGCCTTTAAATTTGCAAGCAAAGGTGACCGTGTTGTCGTTGCCGATTTCAATGAACAATTAGGTGACGAAGCGGTAGCACAAATTATTGCAGACGGTGGCGAAGCTATTTTTGTCAAAACCGATGTATCTAAATATGAAGATGTTGAATCGTTAATTCAGAAAACGGTAGATACCTTTGGTAGAATCGACGTGATGTTCAACAATGCGGGAATCGGACGTGTCACTCCTGTTCTAGACCTAGACATGAAGGATTATCATCGTGTCATTAATGTCAATCAGCACGGTGTAGCTCATGGTATCATGGCTGCAGGTAAAAAAATGCGTGAGCTTGGCATCAAAGGTGTTATCATTAACACCGCTTCCATATTTGGATTCTTGGCATCCCCAGGTACATTTGCCTATCATGCTTCCAAAGGTGCGGTCATTATGATGACTAAATCCGCAGCACTCGAGCTATCTGTTCATGGTATCCGCGTAGTTGCTGTTGCTCCAGGGGCTGTTGATACGCCAATCATTCAAGGATATAAAGATAAAGGAATGATTGATGATATGAAGCGAAAAGTCATGGGCAACAAACTAACTCAGCCTGAACAAGCTGCAGATACTGTGTACTTGCTCTCCTTACCAGAGGCTAGCGCAATTAACGGTAGCGTCGTAATGGCTGACGAAGGATTTGCTTCGTTTAAATAAAAATGAACGTAAATAATGAAAAAGGGATGTCCTAAGATTGTATTCATCTTAAGACATCCCTTTTTCGCGCTTGCATTCACTTCCTGTAATCTCTGTTCGTAGGCTTCCTTTAAGGGTTAATTTGCGATTTGATTGATTGATTTAAGTGACTTCAGTTCATTAATGCGTTTTTTAATTTTATTTAGTCTGACTCTGTAAGTTAAATTCTGTGGCTTAATAAATAACAAAGTGAGATAAAACATGTAGTTAACATAAATCAAACCATCTTGAAGCTTATTTTTGCGCTCATCGTGGAAAAATCTATTCTTCAACTCGTTCACTCCTTAAAAAGAATGCGATCTTACCAATAATAGTATTACGATCAACTAAGTACATTAAAATCAGTAACAAGACAGACTACGTTGTCGTCAGCATCAAAACCCCAATAAGAAGCATAGAATCCGTCGCCGTAACCAGAACTGAACATAGCTACATTAAGTCCGGTATCTTCACAAACGATCACACTTCCCCAATTGTCATCATGTTCGCTCAGCACATCGTCTATAAGGTTGTCGTATAAGCTGATAAAATCATCTCCGAGATCACGTTGCAATCTGGCTTCCATTTCATCCAGCTTATCGATCGCTTCCACATCCCCGAAACAACCTAGACCGGTATCCACTGGATAACCGAATATGCTCCCATCCTTCAGTTCGTTCACGTTCTGTCCCGGTCTTACTGCCATTTCCCAACGAATGGGTCGTGTGTCAGACAATTTCAATTCGGCTGCAGCAATGCGTTCTTCTTCCTTGTGCCACCAAGCAACGACCGGATACTTACCGGACGGGATCGTCCGCTCGAATGGGTGGTTGTGGGAAATGAGCGGATCGCACGCAACAATTTTTCCAGAAACAATGGTTATCTGTTCCAGCGTTTCAGAGCGAAGAATTCCGTCTTCTGGTTTGGCTAATTCAAGCAATAATTTCGACATTATTGGTATCCTTCTTTCATTCTTGGTTATCTAGATGCGGGAAGTCCCTCTATTGTTTTAAAAGCAGTACATTCATAATTCGGTAGTCATGAAGTCAATTCCTTGTTTTAATAAAAGGTTCTCCTATATAAACAAAAAGGCCCTCCTTATGCAAAGTTCTACATTAGGTGGGCCTTCCTGAAACCACTATTGGTCCAACAATCGAATAACGGTCAACTCAGGTCTCTCGAATAGACGTACAGGCAATCGGGTTGTCCCAATACCACGATTCACGTAAAGCGTCAGAGGTCTGATCTTTCCTTCAATTGAGTACAACCCTTCGATATATTTATGGCCTAACGAAGTTGTAATAAGTGGTTTCAGGAAGGGAATACGAACTTGCCCGCCATGACTATGTCCGGAGAGTTGTAGATCAACCGGATAATCAGTGAATCGATCCGCTACATCGGGTTGATGAACGAGGAGAAGATTGAAATCCTGAGGCCGGAACGATTGAAGCGTACGTTGAATCTTTGGTTTACCTAACAAGAAGTCGTCAAGCCCTGCTATGTTCATCCTTTCACCGGTATCCGATATAATGGTGTGAACCTCATTCACAAGTACCATAAACCCGGCTTTCTCCATATATTCCTTGTATACCCGACTCCCTCCCCCTCCTCTATCGTGATTACCATACACAGCATATTTACCTAGGGGAGCTTCTATCTTTGCTAATACCTTTTGGGCCAACTTCCTATTCTTTGAACCGTATCCCGCGTAATTATCAAATAGATCACCCGTAAATACCACAATATCCGGATGCATAAGATTCATGCGGTCAACTAACGATTGAAGCTGGTCAACCGTATAATCGGGACCTAAGTGCGTATCCGAGAATTGAACGATTGTCTTGCCATCAAATGACTTCTGTACGTACTTATTTTCAATATCGATTCGAGTCACTGACAGAGACTTGGGCTCAATTTCTGTTGTATAGAATCCGGTTCCTAAGATCAAGAGGATGTTCATGCACAACCCAATCAGTATCTTTCTGACAATCAATTCCCAAGACCTTTCTTGATCGCATTCCAAATGGGATTGTCCGATGTTTCAGGAATGAAGGCCTCCTCTTTATCTCTTGCATCCCAGTATTTCCAACTCAGCTTCTCGCTCCCAAATTCGTAATCCATCCCATCCCACGTATCTTCACGAAATGCGTAGAATGACCAGTGCCAGCCATATTCATTGAAAATAGAAATGAGATCAGTCATGTATTGATCTGCTCCCTTGACCATTCGGTTCGTTCCGAATTCTGACGCGATAATCCGATCAGCCGGAATATGATGTTCCGTTGCCCACTTCGCGACCGGCTCCATGAATTGTTTAAGGGCCGTCCGGTCAAACTTCATTTCCTTCTCATCATTTCCGACCTTGACTGTTCCTGGATAAGAATAGGTAAATCCCTTATTCTTGTTTTGGCTAGTCAATTCATAAGGTTCATACATATGAAAAGCATATAGAACGTTAGGATCATCAATAGGTTTCAAATAATTGAATGCCCATGGCGTTGCATAAAGGCCCGAATCCAGAATAATCGGTGTTGTCGTATCGACCATCCTAATCGCTTTAATTATACCGTCGTAGAGAACGTTTAAATCTGCTGCTGTATTCTCTACTTTGTTGTACCACTCCGTGTAATCCTGTGTCCAGAAGTCATTAAAACCTGTAGCTGTCTCCGGGTGTGGCTCATTAATAAGGTTGTAGCCAACAATAGCAGGATGGTTCTTCAGTCGGATGGCAAGATCCCTCCAGAAAAGGGCTGATTGACTATGATAGTCACGCTCTTGCCATATACGATCATCATTTTTCAGCCCATTAAACTGCCTCCATCGATCTCCGGGTAAACTAAGTACCGTCAGTATGACTTTCATTCCTTTGGCTTCAGCCGCATCCAGATCTGCTTTGAGTCTTGCAAAATCCTCTTCCACGATGCCCTCATAACGATCTGAACTACCAATCAGAAAATCTTCATTAGGTTTGGTATCCGGTTTATCGTTAAACAAGTGATCTCGATCTTTGCCCCATTTATCAGGCGCGAGCCGAATGAACTCGATTCCCTGTTCCTTGGCTGCTTGGTAATTGTCAGGCAACGATGTAGAGTTCATGAAATTGGAACCTCTTCGCTGTTCATTCCAAAAGTCCATCTTCCATGCATTGATATCCACTTTTTCTACTTGGCTACCGTTCTGTTCTTTCTCTTCTAAAGGCACAGACGCGTTGGTACTGCATCCTGCAACAGTCGCTAGAATGGTCGATATAAGTAAACCATTTCTTAAGATTGACCATCCATTTTTTTTTCTTAACTGGTTCATTGTGAATCACCTCGAAAATAAGCATATTCTATCTATGTTACGCCAATATGACAAAACAAGTAGAAACGGCTATGCCGGCCTTTTAAAGACGGTACCCGTTTCAGCGGAAATATAAGGAATAGAGTATCAAGTGAAACTTATACTTTCTTATATTTCAAAAAGAAACGGCTACACCGTCCCTTAAGGGCGCGTATCCGTCTCTTCATTCATCTGGTCCCATCGGCAAGGAGAAATAAAATTCAATTTCTTGATCCTCTGTATGGATTCCGTGAGGCGCCTCATGTTTATCCAATATGATTTGCACGATGGACAGCCCCAAGCCCGACCCGCTAAGCTGTTTATTCCGTGAGTTATCTAATACAAAGAAAGGCTGCCATATGTGATTCACATCCTGTTCATCCAAGGTCCGAATACCGTTTCGAATGGTGAATACCAACCGTTCTCCTTCGTTCACTAGTGTTATGTTTATCGTTGGCCCACTAGAATATTTAAGAGCGTTGCTGATGAAGTTGTCCAGAACGATCCCGATTTTCTGTTGATCTCCTCGAACGATAGGTTGAAGAAGTCGACTATCATCTACCTCAACCATTTTTTGCTCTTTCTGTATTGCCACTTGGAAATTATCTAGAACATCGCCAAGTAACGTTTTGAAATCAAATTTTTCCATCGAGTAGAGCTCATTCTGAAGTTTGGCTAAGTGAAGTAACTTGTCCACTAACTGGGACATCTCATCTGTTTTCTTATCAATCACAGTAAGGAATGTGCCATCGTCCAATTCATCTCTGATTCCTGAGGAATAAGCTTTTATCAATGCAATCGGTGTTTTTAACTCATGAGAAATATCGGAAATGAAGTTCCGTAAGTTTTGATTCTTCTCTTCCAGAGCCAGGTGCGCTTCCTCCAGTTTATGGCTCATCCGATTAATGCTTGCCGCCAACAATTCGATCTCATCGCCTGTCTTGATGTTGGTTGTACGGAACTTCAGATTGGAGATATCTTCCGCGTTCTTTACCAACTCATTTAAAGGACGAATGATTTGTCTGGCGATAACCCACGCTAATCCAAGCGTTAAGAACATCGCACTTATCGCAATATACAAATTGAACTTATTAACGGCTCGAATGGATTGATCTGTATGTGCGATAGAATCACCAATGACGAATACCGTATTGTCTTTACGGAGGATCGTAACAAGAAAGCTAGTGTTAAGCTTCTTCTGACTGTATAACTTGTAGACCGTTTTCCCATGTTCAAGATCCTGAATACTCTCTTCCATGACCCAGAATTTCGCAAGCGTAATACCTTTCCTATTCAGCTCAGTTCGAATAACATCATTCAAAACATTCGGATTTGTCACAAATTCTGTACTTACGATCGTTACGTTGTATTGCTGTTCCAGTTCGCCCTCGGTTTGGATGAGAGATTCAACCGTTTCATTGCTCATGAAATTCGTCAGTTGCGCTAAATTCACCTTTTGCTGATACAGAATATATTTTGGCAGAAAAAATGTATTTACTAAAAATGAGACCACAAATACCAAACAAATCATGCAAGCAATCCGCCAAAATAACTTCCGACTCAGCTTACTCATGGGGAATTTCCAGACTATATCCACTGCCTCGATATGTCTTAATCAATCCTTCTCCCACTTTCTCCCTAAGTCTGCGAATATGCGTATCCACTGTTCTTTCTTCCCCAATATAATCGAACCCCCACACTTGGTCCAACAACACTTTTCTACTTAGAATATGACCTTTGTGTTCTAGCAGGCACTTCATCAAATGGAATTCCTTATTCGTAACTTCTAGATCCAACCCGTCCTTATAAATCTTTCCGCCAGGTATATTTACTCGCAGACCGCCGAACGTGATATCTTGCTCCATATGAAGTAGTTTCTTAGCTCGCACAATCAAGATTCGAGGTTCAAAAGGTTTGCGTACGTAATCGTCAGCACCTATTTCTAGTGCCATCAATTCTTCTTCCTGTTCTCCTTTTGCGGTTAACATCAACACCTTGGCGAACTGATGCTTCTTTAATTGTCTGCATACTTCGATACCACTCATTTTGGGCATCATCCAATCGAGGATCGCCAAATCTATCTTGTGGTTCGTACAAATATCCAGGGCTTGTTCTCCGTCTTGAGCCGTGAATATTTGAAAACCTTCTTTTTTAAAATACGCGACCACTATTCTAAGCATGTCCGGATCGTCATCTGCAATCAGTATGTTCATTCTATACTCCTTAACAATAAATTAGGGACAGACAAATTGTTATCAATTTGATCTGTCCCTATATGATCATACATTTATCTCTTCTGAACTGCAAAAGAAGTGGTTCTCATGATTTCTTTATCCCTCGTGCTATTAATTTGGAAAAACATTTCCTTAGAGCCTTCCAGTATTGTAATAGGCATACGCATCGAAACGAATATTTCCCCTTCGGAATTAGGTGTAAAGTTTGTTTCATCCGTTAATGTACCCACGCGTAGTTTAAGATTTTCCTTAGGCCCAAATCTAACCCCAGGAGAATCCCCATTGTCGCCAACAAGAGAAATTGTATACGTTCCTTTAGGTTTTAACCCTCTTACCAGAATAATACAATCCACACCGCTCCCTTCAAAAACAAGCATTGCCTGCCCCAGCCTACTCTCAAACGGTATTTCTTGAACTTGTTGATTTTTGTTGATTACCACAATAGTATTATCCACTGGTTCTTCATTGGTACTAGAGCATCCTGAAATCATAAGTATTAATGCGACCAAACAAATGGTTATCCTCATGAATGTGACCTGTTTAATATCTGTTGAAGTGCCCTATCCATTTCACTAAATCTAAACTTATATCCTTCTCTCTCCAGCCTCTCTGGAATAACCCAACGACTCTTCAGAATCAATTCAGTTTCTGTCTTAATCATTACTGAACCCAATTCAAGCAGCCATTTGGGAGATGGCAATCCCACTTTTATTTTCATAACTTTTCGTAAATGACTCATTAACTCACGATTTGTGACTGGATTAGGGGAAGAACAATTGAATACCCCGCTTAACTCCTCGTGCTCTTTCAGAAAAAGCATAATTTGATATACATCTTCGATATGAATCCAGCTAAATTTCTGATTACCAGGGCCTTGATGGCCTCCCAGTCCAAATCGGACTAAGTTTTTAAATGCATTCATGACGCCACCATTCTCACCTAAAACAATAGCGATTCTTAAGGCAATCTTCCTCGTGCTAGGTAAGTCAAAAGAAAAAAGTGCTTTCTCCCATGCTTTAGCTACGTCAACGGAGAAACCTGAACCAATCTCGCCATTGTCCTCCGTCATAGGTCGATCTTCAGCATGTCTATAAATCGTCGCTGTACTAGAATTGATCCATAATGAAGGTGGGTTATCGCATTCTAATATGGCATTGCCAAGTATTCCGGTTGTCTCTGTTCTTGAGTTAAGGATCTCTTGCTTGTTCTTCGCATTATAACGACAGTCTACTGACTTCCCTGCAAGATTAATTAACAGCTCGGAATGATTTATAGCATCCACGATCTCCGTATCATTATTCCAAGAGATATGACCGTCTTGTCTTGAAATGATTCTCACTTCATATCCAAGGTTATTGAACTTCTCCTCTAAATATCGCCCGATAAAGCCCGTACCACCAGCTAAAACAACCTTTTTCTTCATGTGATCAACTCATTTCTTTTTTTAAAATCATCTAAAAATCTCTTATAATTGTCTTTGGCAGGTTTCAGTTAACGTTGTGGATACACGAAATAACCCAGCCTTAGATATTTCCTATCTTAGGCTGGGTCACTTGTTGTCTGAGCTTATTCCATGATTATACCTCTAACAACTACAGGGTGATAGCCTGCAGCATAAATCTATTGATGAGGAACAGCTATACATAAGCGTATTCGGTTCGCAAGAAAAAAGGGACGACGCAAGCGTGTCCCAATCATCTATTTTTTCGAAAAAATTATGCAATTCTAACTACTTTCCTGAGTGCTTCAATCGTCATTCGGTCAATAAATCTGCTATACTTCTCTTTCATTTTTCCCTGCTCTTGAAAGTTTGCAATTAATTGCGTAACGATCGGTACAAGCTGTTCTTCTGTAACACCAGACATGAGTCGCTGTGCTAATTTAGCTTTTAAGCCTTTGGATTCTCCGCCGACATAGATATCGAATGTATCCCGCATTTTAACGACGGCAATATCCTTAATTAAAGGTTCACTTGTCCCCAACGCACATCCTGCATATCCAATCTTTAATGGGCTTGGTACCTCATGACCTGCAATAGCCTCATCCAGGACTCTAGCGATGTCCAGTCCAGCATCATCGGCACCTCTACAGAAATTACAGGCAATTAAGCTTTTCGTAACAAATCCAGCAGGGTGAATTTGCAGCCCGACCTTCTTTAGCGCGTCTTGAACTTCCTCTAAACGCTCTTCTTGCATCTCCACGTAAAGCTGCTTGAACGTCGTCATTTCAATTGTGGCATCCGCACCAACAATAGTACCTAGAATAGCCAGTTGTTCAGGTTTAAATAGGGTACCTCCCACCTCAAAGCCAGGTGTTACGGCGAATTTCATTAAGCCCAATTTACTCACTCTCCCCATCTAACACTTCCATTTGCCGATTAAGGAACCTTTTTCATACAAGGTACAACACAACAACCGTTTCCCAATTACGTTCCGTTAAACTACATCGTATCCTTGTTCTTCAATCGCTTCTTTGATGGCTTCTAGCGTCAGCTTATTCTCGTCGTAGGATATCTCTACTGACTTGTCTTTCAAATCTACTTTTCCGCTTGCACCTAGTGTTTTCATAGCACTTTCAACGGAATTGACACAGTGTCCACAGGACATACCTTCTACTTTTAACGTTACGTTTGTCATAATAATCATTTCTCCTTTTAGAGGTTGTTCAAAAAGTCATCTTTTGATCACGAAGTATGCCAAGAGGCTTATTCGACTTCGAAGATTGAATTCAGCCGGTCCTTCCGGTGCTCACGTAGGTACTGCTAGCGTATGCTTCCGAAGTCGTTTTCTACGAAAACGTGTAGCTCCGCTCCTCACTCCCTTGCTTCATCCAATCTTCTAAGGCGTTTCGAAGAAACGCAGCATCGTAAGCATACACTTCGGTGCTGAAAATCTGACTTTTTGAACTCTCATTTTTAGTATAAGTTTATTGTTATTGCATTAGCTTCTGATTGGTCTATTACCTAAACTTTCATCCGCTGAAGTCGGAGTGCATTCAGTACTACGGACACGGAGCTGAGTGCCATGGCTGCTCCCGCAACCCAAGGAGCTAATAGTCCAAGAGCAGCGATTGGGATACCCAAGGTGTTATATCCAAGTGCCCAGAACAAGTTCTGTCGAATATTAGTCATCGTCTTACGGCTCATGTATATCGCATCAGGGATGCTGTTCAAATCGCCACGCATCAAGGTTACATCCGCCGCTTCCATCGCCACATCTGTTCCAGTTCCGATAGCCATTCCGATATCCGCCATAGCTAGTGCTGGCGCATCATTGATGCCATCCCCAACCATCGCAACTTTCTTGCCTTGTGCCTGTAGCTTCTTCACTTCTTCCGCTTTGCCTTCCGGAAGTACTTCTGCCCGAACATGCTCGATACCAACCTGTTTGGCAATCGCCATCGCTGTGCGCTCATTGTCACCTGTGATCATAATGACTTCGATGCCCATTTGTTTCAAGCGTGTTACCGCCTCTTTGGACGTTTCTTTGATGGTGTCGGCAACTGCGACCAAACCAGCATAATGACCGTCAACCGCGATCAACATCGCTGTTTTCCCATCCAACTCCATCTGCGTCATACTCTCTAAAGCATGCTCGACTTGGACGTCAAATCTTGCCATCAGCTTACGCGTTCCAGCTAGAATTTCTTTGCCTTCAACGACCGCGCGGATACCGAAACCTGGAATGGCTTCGAATTGTTCCGTAGCAGGAACCTCAATGCCTTTGGCTACAATACCAGATACGATCGCTTCTGCGAGTGGATGCTCTGAGTCCTTCTCAGCAGCACCAACCCAGCGGAGGAACGTGCCTTCATCGATATTATTTTCGACTACGACATCTGTAAGTACTGGTTTTCCGTTGGTAACCGTACCTGTTTTATCAAGAATGATTGTATCGATTTTATGTGTCGATTCCAGATGTTCGCCACCTTTAAATAATACGCCGAGCTCTGCTGCACGACCCGATCCCGCCATAATCGATGTAGGTGTTGCAAGTCCAAGCGCACAAGGACAGGCAATAACCAGAATAGCAATCGCTTTTTCCAACGCATTCGCGAAATCGCCAGGCGTGACCCAGAAGTACCACACGATGAAGGCCAAGACAGCAATCCCAACCACGATTGGAACGAAGATACCAGAAATCACATCAGCTACCCGTTGAATCGGTGCTTTCGATCCTTGTGCTTCTTCCACTACTTTAATGATCTGCGCAAGCGCCGTTTCTTTACCGACCTTGGTCGCTTTTACTTTCAGTCTACCGTTCTTATTAATCGTTGCACCAATAACCTTGTCTCCTGCCTTCTTATCAACAGGGATGCTCTCACCGGTCAGCATAGATTCATCTACAGCTGAAGTTCCTTCAAGCACTTCTCCATCAACCGGAATCTTCTCCCCCGGTTTCACAACCACAATATCACCCGTGAGTACTTCTTCGACTGGGATCGTCATTTCCTGCCCGTCACGGATGACTAGAGCTGTCTTCGCTTGTAGACCCATGAGTGTTTTGATCGCTTCAGACGTACGCCCTTTGGCTAGTGACTCGAACAACTTGCCCAGAATAACCAATGTAATCAACACGGCACTGGTTTCGTAGTACATCGCTGGACCATGATGAACGTTTCCGCCATTCGAAGCCCATTCGATTGTTAAGTAGAGACTATAGAAGTAGGCTGCCGACGTTCCAAGCGAGATAAGTACATCCATATTCCCACTTTTGTTACGTAGTGACTTGTATGCCCCGACATAAAACTGCTTACCGATGTAGAATTGAACCGGTGTCGCAAGAGCCAACTGGAACCAAGGATTCATGAATATATCCGGCATCCAGATCCAAGATAAGAAGGAAAAGTGACTGACCATCGACCACAGTAACGGCAGGGAAAGAATCGCGGAAATTAGCAACTTACGCTTTTGCTCCTTGATTGCCTTCTCCCGATGTTCCGAAGGATCTCCATCCTCTTGCTTGGTAACCGCTTTGTAACCCAGCTTTTCTACTCGCTGTTGAATCTCAGTAATGGATATATTCGACTTGTTGTATTCCACTCGGGCCGTCTCCATCGCAAAGTTAACAACAGCGTTTGTGACACCTGGTGTTTTGTTTAGTACCTTTTCAATTTTGACTGCACATGCGGCGCAGAACATACCTACAAGATCCAAATCAACGACTTCTTTCGCCACACCATAACCGAGCTTCTGAACATTTTGTTCCATTTGTTCAACATTGATCTTGTTCGGATCATACGTTACAGTTGCGCGTTCCATCGCAAAGTTCACATTTGCTTCAGTTACGCCTTCCAATTTATTCAGACCTTTTTCAATCCGATTTGCACAAGCAGCACATGTCATGCCTGTAATTTCTAAAGAAGTTTGCTCCGTTGCTATCCGGGCTGTTCCCATGATGCACACCTCGTTTTCCTTATTAAATATGATCGGTTAAGCTACCTTCCGATTGCCCTAACATCGCGTTCAGGGCTCATACAATGGCGTCGGTTTTGTTCGACCTCTTAAACGTAGTATACCCCCCTACCCTATATTAAGTCAACTTTTTTATATTATTTCCGCGCTCTCCCTGTTAAATTCCATGAAAAAAGGATTCTTTCGAATCCTTCATAAGTCACTCACTTATTTCATTAGTTTATTAATGGTCGTCAACAGTTCGTCGATAACTTCATTCTCACCATCTTGAATGCGCTCGATCACACAACTTTTCATATGATGTTCCAGAAGGAGCTTTCCTACCCCGTTTAGAGCTGATTGGACCGAAGAAATCTGATTCAGCACATCATCGCAATAAGTATCCTTTTCGATCAATCCCTTAACACCGCGAATCTGTCCCTCAATCCGATTGAGGCGGCTAATGATATTTTTCTTTATTTTATCGGAATGGTGACTTTTTCTGCAATCGGTGCCGCATGATTCGTGTGTTTTGGATTCCTGAATGTGTTCATCCATACGATCACTCCCTCTCTTCTTGTGTCCATTGTAACAATAGTCCCCTACCCTATACAAATCAAATCAAGTATTGCTTCGATCGTCTAGAGTGGGTTACACATCACTATTTAGGCATATGCAAAAAAGAGCAGATACTATTATCCGATGCTAATTTTTTTTGATGGAAGGGTTTCTGCAAGATTATGGTCCTTATCTAACGGTGACTTCAGTATACCTATAAGTAGAATGATCCAAAGTGGGGAGTTTCCAATAGCATGTACAGCAAATGAAGCCCATGTTGAGCCTGTATGTTGTGCAATCCAAGGTGTTATTAACATGCCAGGGATCATTCCAATCAGATGCCATTTGAGACAAGCATGGATCACCCAAGCCCACAATAATCCGTTAATTATCCATGCGTAAGCACCGAATATATTGTCCTGTAAAGGTAAAATATACCCCCTCCACATTAGCTCTTCACTAAACATTGCAATGATATGTATTGGAACAAATAAGGCAAGTAGTTTCCAATTTCCTCTTAGAGATACTTCGAAAAATGTAGTTGGCGGCATTGAAAATTTCTTTAGTGGATTAAATGGTGCTGGTAAGTAACTAGGTGGAGAAAAGAACCGTTTCCTTGCAAAATATTTACCTACCGGTTCTAATAGTTGATCAAAGATGATTGTCACTATAACTGCTCCGATAACCCATAACCACTCACTCCCTTGAAAAGATACAAGATGGAATCGGTCATTGAACTCAGCCATAGACATAATTCCCCCATCTAACCAGTAGAGAAGGATGGATAAGGGGAGCAAGATAATGACTGGCATCCATAGAAAAAACCAAAAATAAAAAATTAATGATACACCTTTGCTTACTAATTTTGGCGTCCAATAGTAAAATCCACAATATAATAAGATCCCGGAAATTCCAAACAACAACAGTTGCACCCACACATTTATCCCCGCCATCCGTTTCCAACTTGCTCTCACATATATTTTCGTAAGAACTCCATTACTCTCCCCAATGCTTGTTTCATTCAGAAACAAATGCTAACACTTCATTAGGATCCTCAAAAAAATGTTTGGCTTCAATTTCATGATTTTTCTTTGCACCCCATACAGCTAATCCAAATGACACACCCGCATCTCTAGCACATTGATAATCATATATCGTATCTCCAATGTAAATGGAACTACTAGGGTCTGCACCAGAAATCTCAAGAAACTTTTGAATTGGTTCAGGATTCGGTTTATGTAGTAATGTGTCATCTGCACATACAACAAAAGATAGATATTCCATCAATCCAAAAGGCACAAAGTCATCTTCTAATTCAATCTTAGTCTTTGATGTTACAATTCCAATTTGAATATTCCGTTTATGAAGCGTACTTAACAATTCTCTAATTCCTGAAAAGACATTTATGGAACCCATGAACTCCTTCATATATACATTCCAAAGAATATCCCCTCTTTCAGTATCCTCTATTCCTAATAAGGGCAAAGAACTAGACCCTGGAATACCCCATACAAATTCTAATTCCTCAAGCTCCACTGTTTTGTTGTACTCTATGGCTAGCATTTTTTGAAGTGATCCGAATACCGCTTTTTCTGTATCTATTAATGTTCCATCAACATCCAAAATGATCGTTTTGTACATAAAACCCACTCCTTATGACTTGATTTACACACCAATTATCATGTTCTTTTCACCACTTTAACTCGGGAAGATTTTCAAAATTCATACCATAGATTCCTACTAAGAAATACACAAGAAAACATATAAAAATAATAACAGCAAACCTTATATAATAATTTCTAGTTTTTCTTGCCTTAATTTCTAATGCCATCAATCTATCTTTAATTTCTTCAATTTCCTTTTCAGTATCCATAAAAAGACTCCCTCTTTTCAAAGATTATGATCATTAACAGACAAGTGAAATAATTTCTTCTGCACTCTCATCAGGAGTTTTATCTTTGGTATATATAATATGTTTAGCAAGTTTGTAATTAGATTCATGCTCTAAAAAATGACTATTTATATCTACGCATTCCCGTTCATCTAGAATTCTTAGTGACTCGGCCTGATTTTGCGAGGGCAGAATCAAAAATATATTATTCTCTTCATTTAATACATTCTCCACTATGGAGAATAATGTTGGATCTTCGTATACGGAATGTCCTCCACCAAAATCAATGACATGATCTTTGTATTCTTGAAAAATTCTTACAATAGCATGCGCTTCAAAAGGCTTCCAATACTTATAAACACCGTCAAAACCAAAGTTACTTCTGATTACTCTCTCTTTATCCTTGCTATATCCAAGTTCCTCATAAAATTTCCATCGCACATCATCCACACAACATCGAGGTTGTTCTAATTTTTCCGATATGATGTCTGCTAACGTTGATTTACCTGTTCTAATTGGACCAATTAGAATGATATTGGACATGATTATCTACTCCCTTTTTGTACGAATCCAAGAAATTCAAAAGTGCTAATCCATCTTCTAGATATTACATAATATTCTTCAATTGTCATATAACATTTGTTTTACTTTTTTCAGCCATTTCCCATCTGTATCTGCGGTTAACGTATTCCAAGAGAGGTCTTTTGCAGGTTTCATATTTTTTTCCTGATCATCTATATACATCACCTGTAGCTTAGGGTCTAGGCTCTAACCATTCTCGGCGATGATTACTAAGTAGATGAATATCAGCTAATTCACTCCAATTAGGAATACAATCGAATGCTGGTAAGGTCTTTAGGTGTTTATACAACATGGATTGAGCTTCATGGATTTCAATCGATGGACATTGTTTATTAAGCCATTTCCAAAACTCATCTTCACTTTTCTTGCCTGTCCAAAGTAATTCACGCATATCACGCTTAAACTGAGTATGTAAGAACTCGTAAGGAACTCCTGCTGATACAGCTATCTCATTCCAAAACGTTGGAGAAAGATTGGATACGATGACTCCTGAAACATCAAGAACTAATTGATATTTAATCATATTTCTTGATTTCCTAAGATCTCAACAATATCTCTTATCTCATTTAATTCTTTAATGGTCCATGTTGTATTCAAAGGTTTATTATGGAAGATGTCTTCTTTCCATATTGTTCTCATGCCCACATTGAGGCTAGCTTCAATATCATTACTGGGATGATCTCCTACATATATTGACTCTTCAGGTAATACTCCAAGTTCATTTACAGCCCTTAAGAATATCTCAGGATCAGGTTTTCTCATTCCTTCGCGTTCTGATATCAGAATCACTTCAAAATAATGACTGATGTTCAAGGCTTTTATATTGTTATCCTGAAATCTCTCATACCCATTTGTGATCATGCCCAATTTCATATTCTTTTCTTTTAAAAAGTCAAGCATTTCAAGCATCCCAGAAAACCCAACACAATGATTCTGAAAACCTTCAATATAATCATCCAATAGATCTTGCCAATCTAACTTAACCTCAAATTCATGAATAAGAGATTGATATACACGATCTTTCCACACATAACCTCTCTGATCGAGATCAATAAACCTTTGAACATACTCTTCTTTATTCACATGATGAAATGCATGATAACGATCATATTGGTATTCAACAAATTTCTTTAATGATCGATCACGATCGAGTAGAGTACCGTCCAAATCGAATATTATCGCTTTTAGAATGGTTATCATCCTTTCGTCTTTGTCTTCCCTAATGAATTCCTTGCGTTCTCAAATCTATGTATACCAAAATCTTTAATGGATGACTTCAATATAGCTTCTTTTAATGGGTGCAAATCCGGCGTAAATCTAACTTCTATATCGAGTTCTGTAAGTCTATCAAGCAAATTATCTATTGGTGTAATTTCAATGGGTTTTATTGTTTGTTCAGATATGTAATAACCAGCTGTCTGATCAAACAGATTAAAACTAGTACTTGGTAATGTATATCTATAAGTTGTTAAATCATTAATTTTCTTGTACCAATGGGTTTCGACTGTAATAACAATTTCTGATTTAGTAAGCCCGAAGAACTTATTGTTATCTTCATCACTTATGCCTTCTGTTTTTGTATATACGATTCTTGGGCAGTCTCTTGGAAAATAAAACGTAAATTCATGTTCTTCATCAATAGCCCAAACAACTGGCGGCATATCTTGTCTGTTATGTTTAACCCTTGGTCTAAATATTTCGACATTTGACTCTTCACTGAAATGATATAACTTCATCTAATTCCCTCGCAATCTACACCTCAATAATTCCTTGCACTTCATATGGATAGTCAATTTGTTTCTTAATGATATCTACGGCTTCTTTGTTCACAAAAAGCTCAACAATATATAGGGCAAGGTCAATGGATGTCGATACTCCGCCAGCTGTGATCAGATTCCCATCTTTCACAATTCTTGATTCAATGACTTCTATACAATATGGTTCTAACAATTCATATGCAGCAGGGTGGGTTGTTGCCTGTCTATGCTTTAAGAATCCCGCAGCACCCAATAAAAGTGAGCCTGTACATACAGATACTATGTTTTTAACTTTATCGGCTTGTCGTAGCCATGTTATAAATTCATCATCAAATCTAAGTTCTCGAGTCCCCATACCACCTGGAACAAACAATAGATCATATTCTGATAGGTCCGGTTTAATCTTGTTCACTTTAATGGTTAATCCTAATTCATCAGATACTTCTTCTGAAAGTCCACAAATGTCCCATGTTGTTCCTTTAGTTTCTTCAAATAAATTCAACCGATAGATAACATCATAGAATCCAATAAAGTCTAGAAATGTGAGCCCGTTAAAGACAACAAAAGCAATCCTCATAGCAACTACCTCCTAGGTTTATTTACTCTTACAGTTGTTTAATCTAACGTTATTGTCTCTCTGCTTCCTCTCCTTCGAGATTTCTCGTGCAGCCACTATTAAGTATGTAGCTACAAATCTACCTGGAATTACTCTTGCCATAGAAGTTACTCCTCAGCTAACATCCCCTTATTTACAATATGACCCGGCCTTAGATAGTTTTTATCTTAGGCCGGGTCATGTGTTGTTTGACTATTCTATAAAAGTACTTCGGACATTCATATATTTTTTATTTAACCAATTTTCTTCCTAGTTCATGACCAAGTAACACGATCGGTAGTAACATAAGCCCCACAGGAATACTTAATAAAACCTCTCCCCATGTTACTAATTCCTCACCAATCATTCTATAAAATAGATAAATCGAATACGGGAGAGTAATAATCACAGCACTCACTACTCCTGGCGTATACATCTTCAAGTAAATAGATTGTCCTACATGTGTAAATACGTGTATTAAAAATAGAGTATTAAAAGATAAAAATATAAAACACTTCCCTTGCTCTGCCGCTATAAACGTAAATGGAATAAAAATAATAAACTCAAGTAAAACAGCAAATGCAAATTGGCCACTCGTAATATTAAACATCTTCCCTAACTGCTTCTTCATCCTTTTAGGAACCGTATTCATGACATGATTTCTGTTTTTCTTAATCCATACCTCAACCCATATTATTTCCTCTAAATCATGTAGTACAAAGGCTACGATGAATAACCATACGAGTGTTGATGTACTCATGTCATGTATTAGATTCATAATTATCAATCTCCTCTGACAATGAATAGGGTGTTATATGATCCCATGTTCACATGCTACCTAACCTAAGTTCTTTGAAATTTCTTACTATATAGTTGAGTCCAGAGAATACTGTCAGACCTACAGCTATTAGCATAAGAATTTAGTCTATTTTAATGCTAGTTAGCAAATCGAAAGGATAGTTGTCTAATAGAATGGCTACAACAGCGACCACTTGCATAACCATTTTTATTTTACCAAACTTATCTGCCACCAAAGCAATTCCTCGTCCAGAAGCTGCCATTCTCAGACCTGTAATTATAAACTCTCGACCGATGATAATAACCGCGATCCATGCAGGAATCATACTGGACTGGACCATCATTATTAATGCAACAGAAATCAATAGCTTATCCGCTAATGGATCTAACAACTTCCCCAGGTTAGTGATCTGATTATACTTCCTTGCAATATAACCATCTAACTTATCTGTTCCCTAAGCTACAAGAAATACCACAATGGCCATGCGAATTCCGTATTCATTAATAAAACTGAAGAATCTAAATTCATCAGCCAGCCACTCAGGATATTGAGAAAAAAACAGAATAAATAGTGGTATTAAACCAATCCGTGCAATTGTTATTGTATTCGCAAGATTCACATTCACTCTCCTTCCAGATTCTAATATCCTGCGTAATATTTAAACGATACATTTCATCTTCTTAAATTGTATGTTCTTGTCTGCGAATAAATCATGATCGATCCATTCAGAAATCTCTACAAATCCAAGCTTTGACCAAAAATCTATAGCTGTATTTCTAGAAAATAACTCGATTGATTTGATCTCTTTGGATTTAAGAAACTCAACGACTACGACCATGGTCCCTGCAATTTGATCCTGATCAAGTGCTATAAAGTGAAACTCTTCTCCTGGTATCTTTAATTGTTGTCTTGCCGATTTGTCCAAATCAATGGGTTTAAATAAGACTTCAAATAATGATTCTTCGAATCCAAAACTAATACAATCTCTTCTCATAGGTTTCTTTCAATGATTTCTCCACATCTTCAGCTGTTACATCCTTCATATTCACATGATCTGCCAACACCTGAGATATAACGGGTAGATCTTCTTTTACCGGCCACTTACCCGGATCCCACAGACTAGACCTCTTGAATGCTTTGGCACAATGCACATAACATTCTTCGACTTGTACCCCTATACCTAACAAAGGTTTCTTCCCGTTAACCTTCATCTCTTCTAACAAATCATCGTCAGTCACGATATAAGCGTTCCCATTAATCCTTAAGGTTTCTTCTAACCCTGGAATGATAAATATAATCCCAATACAAGGGTTGGAAAGTACATTTCTCAGTGAATCCAGACGACGATTTCCTGGGCGTTCTGGAATGATCAAATGATTATCGTCGATCACATGCACAAAACCTGCTTGATCTCCACGAGGAGAAACATCACAAGTCCCTGCACGATCAGCAGTTGCAATAAATGCCATTGGGGATTGAGATATAAAATGACGACAATGTTGATCCATACTATGAATCGCCTTCCTTGTTACTATTTCGCCAGGGTATCCTACAAGATCTCTTAGCTCTTGTTCAGTCGTGATTTGATGTTTAAATATCGTTTTATTCATCATTGGAATCAGCTCACTTTTTTAATATATTCATCAATCATCACTTTTGAATGACATTTTCAAACTTCGCTCCGTATTTTCCTTTACCTATGTGAGGTTCTATTGCCCACACCTTTCCACTAAGCAAGACTTCATTATTCTCGGGGCATATAAATGTTCGTTGGTCTTGATTATCTTGATTCTCTTGATTCTCAATTGAATGACCAATATTCCCGTTGGGATCTAGTAGTGTATATCCCATTTCATTGATAAGATCATTACAGAAAGTAAACAGTTCCCGGATTGTTGTACATTCTCTCGCATGCTCATATGTCGCGTTAAAAATATCCTTTGCATCTCGAACTAATTGATCCATCTCTGGATGATCTCCAATAACGATGGTTTCGGAGTAATCTCCCCACATTCCATTTACCTTGGGACTGAAATCAATCAGAACAATATCTTCCTGTTGAAGAATCACCTCTGATGAGGGTAAATGATTGCCCCGTGTACAATAAATCGTATTGAGTCCAAAATTAACGAGCATCGGATACCATAACTCTTCCGCACCCAAAGAATACATGATGTTCTCGCAAATATCCGAGAATTGCTTTTCAGATATACCTGGTTTTAGATGTTTTTTTGACTCCTGACATGCTAGAAGAGCTAGTTCTTGAGCCTCCATCATTTCTACTCCTTTTATATTAATTCCGGAATTCGCATCCGATATATCATGCGATAACATATTGTTATGAGATGTTAAAAGTTACTCGAATCACTTCAAATTCTTAATATGTTCTGAAGCATAAGATCCATCTTTATAAATCAGACAATTTAACTGCAATCCATATGCACATCCGCCGTCTATACCAATCTTATCTTGATCGAACCAGATATCTGCCGATTCCTGGAGTTCAATCGTTCTTGTGTGTCCAAATATAACCTTCTTATCCGCAATTGACTTTGAGCGGTGAAATTCCGACTTAATATACATGAAATCATGATCTGACTGCTCTTTCCAATTCATATATTTAGGGTTTAAACCAGCGTGTACATATATATGGTCATTATCCTCATGATACAATCGCAACGATTCTAGAAAATCAATATGAGCAATAAAATGACTTCTGATGTAATTGATTGCTTCTAGCAACAGGCTATCATCCATTGAACTATTGATAAAATCACAATAGCTTTGAAGCGTTTGTAATCCCCCATGTTCTAAAAACTTCGACTTTACTACCGAGTTATCTGTTCTTATTAGATCAACCAATCTCTGATCGTGGTTACCACGTAAAGCAATCACATGATAGTTCTCCACTAGGTCCATTACTTTATCGACGGTTTCCCTGCTCTTTGGTCCTCTATCAACATAATCACCTAGCAAAATTAATTGATCATTAGACGATTGGTAATTGAGAACTTCCAACAATTCATTAAATTGATCAACACATCCATGAATATCACTGATCATTAGGATTCTTTTCATAATTACCTCCTTCACTTCAAACATTAGATCCGAGTCTACATTCGATTCTATTGCTGCACATTTCACCGTGTTATCCGAAATATATTCACCCTCATATCAACTACCAAATGTTATTCCTAAGGGGGCTATCCATATTTGATATCCCCCTTTGAATTTTATTTTATTAGTCGATTTCAGCTAACGTTGTATACATTCAATTTCTTCTCATAACATATACTTGATTCACATTCTAAATATTCTCCAAATTTATCTATTATCTGTATGATTAGCGATACCTCAACTATCTTAATTCTCACATTCTTAGATCCTTACTATATATTTTGGTGAAATCTCCGCTAGTCTTCAGTGCTTTCTCTATAAAATTCCATCCAAATCTTTCGTAGTAATCGTCATGCGTCGTAATTAAATACAAGTCGTTATATCCTAATTTCTTCGCTTCTTCTATGACACGATTTTGTAGTTCTCCCGCAATGCCCTTACCTCTCTGATCTTCAGCGACATACAAGCTTGCCAACCAAGGAGAAAGATCCTGTCTACAAGATAGATCATTCATCCAAAAAGATACTGTCCCTACAGGTTCCTCTCCTTCTAGCGCTACAAATGTCATTGGCACACGATCAGTCTGAGAATTATGTGATACGGCATATCTAACATATTCGATTGACTTGTCACTAGCCCATTGTTTCCAAAGCCACTGACATACTATTTCAAGATGCTCCATTTTATCTGCAAGATTCACAATTTGAATTCCCATGATTCTCTCCCCTTTTTCTTATTCGTTTATTCAATACTTTTAATATTGTACGGAAAGTTCCACCATCTTATGATGGCATTAGGTTTTAGTAGATTACCGGCTTCCTCAAACTCCCCTGCGTCAAGTAACTGCCAAAACTCTCTTACGATTGTCTTATTAGATGTCATAAATCAACCTTTCCTTTTAGCTCTTTCAATCTCACATTCTTCCTTCATCAAAGTAGGTGACTTCAATGTTTTCTCTTACAATTGTACTTAATCCTTCTTTATAAGAGGGCATCGGCATTAATATTTCTGATTGTTCGATGTCTACCCATGTAATTTCAGTGATTTCATCTGGTCTAACAATCTCTTCTTGTCCACCAACAATCTTGGCTTGAAAAGTAAAAAATAGATTGTGCTCATTCCTCTTCTCAAGTACACCTTCGTTTACAGCAACGATTCCGAAGACTTCTACATCTAATCCTGTTTCTTCTTTAGCTTCTCTAATGGCTGCTGTTTGAAGTGTTTCGTTTTCTTCTACTGCTCCACCCGGGAGAGACCAACGTCCGTTATCCTTATTTCTTACCATAAGAACTTTTGATTGGGTTGGATCTGTTATTAAACAGTACACAACATCTACTCTTTTCATCTAGAACCTTCTTTCGGTGCTTATATATAAGACTCAGATACCAAGAGCCTCTTTCATCATTTTATTTGGAAAGTTTTTTAATTTTACTATCGGGCTATTGTTATTCCATTTATTTAGATCAATGTTGTTCATTTCTTGAATTGGTAAATAGTCTTCAACCAAGTACTCAGTCATTTTTACAATTTCTATCATAGATCCAATCACGCTTCGATCATGTGTCTTCGTGAATTTTATGTTATCCCCTTTATTTGTGACTCATGAATCAAAGAATCTGGAATTCCCTCTGCTCTTAGATTTTCAATAACGTGGTCTCAGTTGGATTTCTAAAGTAACCAATATTTCTGGAATTGCTCGTTTGGTTCTTGGTTTAGGAATTGTTAAGGGGGACATGCATTTATTTGTGTATTGCGACTAGTGTGGGAATGCAACGTTATCCGATATCCTCAGAAGATATTCCTGTATCATTACTCGTTTCTTGATTTGTTTTCATCGTATAAATAGTTAATGCATTAAATATAAGAGACAATAGTTCACAGAATATCTTCCAAGCTATAAACAACAATACAAAACATATGCTTCCTGAGATGAATCCAAGGGCACTATTAATTGTTGGCTGTCCTGTATAAAATCCATCTCCAGTATTTACTGACTTAATATAGGTATTTGTAATTGATATATATTTCCCAAAAACAGTAGACTCATATAAAACTCCTAAAATCCCTAAATAATATAGATACGTAACAAGCGTCTTATATTTCATGTGACCTAACGTGAATATGTCTTTGAGAATGTCCTGTTCATTCTTTTTATTCAATGAATTCACCCTTTATTGAAATGTTTATGATTTCCTTCTAAACAGTTTTTTAAATATAACAAGCAGGCATATCGTCATTATGATCGGGAATAAAAACAATATAATAATAAAAGCATATATATTCTCCGTTATTAATTGAATAATATCCTGCATTGTTATCACCTCTTGTTTATTTTCTAAGCTATACATTCATTTTATGGTTATTCGAATTATATAATGCTTGGCAATTCATTAAATATTATTGATATAACAAGCTATGCATACTCGATGTTCAAGTCCTTTACATATACTGCGGTTCCAGAAATAAATACGTCCATACTATCCAATTCTGTTCTATATACTTCGACATTTACCCTACCATCTCTCCCCACTTCTTGTCCTTGTTCAACATCAAAATGAATCGAATGTAGATTCCGATCTACATAATTCAAATAATAGGCTCCCATGACACCCGATGCTGTTCCTGTAACTGGATCTTCAATGGTTCCTGAGAATGGAGATGAGAAATGTCTAGCGTGCATGAATGATTTCGAGTCGAGGGTTTGTAAACAAAACGGGTGAATTGACGCTTTAGGAAGTTCGGTTAAAATCTCTGGAAATAGTGTATTTATCGGTTTCATTTTATTAAAACTTTCTATATTCTTAATTGGAATTAATAAGGTCCATGCCCCTGTACTTCCATATACAATGGGTAAATCCTCATCTATTTCCATCGCTGTTAATCCCATTGAGAAGGCAAGTCTTTCTCTGTCACCATTAAATTCAATAAATTGAGGCTTATCTTGCTTCATTCTAATAACAATTTGATTGTCTTTATTAAGACTAAAATGAATGGGTAGTATACCAATATTTGTTTCGATATTTATTGAACTAACCTCTCCAAGTATCCCTCTAGTCTTCAAGCAATATAAAGATGCCATCGTTGCATGACCACATAAATTAATCTCGTGTCCTGGCGTAAAATATCTTAGTCTTAAATCAGATTTTTGGGATTCCACTACAAACACTGTTTCATTAAACCCCACTTGGTATGCAATGGATTGCATATCACTATCACTTAATTGATGGGTATCCAATACCACTCCGGCGGGATTCCCTTTGTTTGGGTATTGTGAAAAGGCATCATAATGAAATACTTCCACATTTCTCAATGTTGTATCTCCTTTCAGGTCAATCTCGTATAAGTTTTATTCAACCCACTCAAGGCATGTAGTGCAAGGTTACCACACTTACCATCTTAGATTGTTGATCCCAAATCACCTTTGAATCAAATCCTTCAGCAATAGCCCTAAGGGGTACCCATGTCACTCCATTTTTTACGAATGGGGGGCTATATAATTTTAGGGTTTCACCGTTTTTTTGCATTGTAGTGCTACCAATAGTTAGATAAATCGTACAATCATTACTTTCAAAAATAATCAAATTTGGCATAGTACCCTGCAAAATACCAAAATTAAATTCAGCATTGAAATTTAAGGATTCCACAGGAACAAACACACTGTTTTTAACTAACATCGGTGAGAATTTAGATGTAACATTGGTTCCATTTAACTCGACTTCTACATTAGACTTTGCAATAACTATTGAAGAAAATGATAACAACAAGCTAATCATGAATAACACTGTAAGAAATTTTATCTTCATAGAAGGATACTCCATCCAAAATAATGATTTTAAATTACTAACTCTTCTTATCATCTTTATCATCCGATTCGGATCCTATATATTCTTCTAGTTCCTCTTCAATCTCCTGATCAGTCATATTGAAATCATCATTATCTTCAATCCCTAACTTCTCCTTTATTCTCTGTAAATCCGAATGAATTTCTGTAGTTCTAATGTGTGTACTTATAACTATTCCAAAGGTTATAGCAATGAGTATCACAATTCCGTATGGTCCAAAGAGAATAAACAATACAATAGCAACGACTATAGCGATTATTATAGCGAAGATGGTCATGTATTGATCCTCTCAAATCGTTATATTTCTAGCGAAACTCATCACACAAGAATTCATTAATTTTCACATTAACATATCCAGGATTCTCTAAATTAAGTAGATGACCTGTCTCAGGAACAATTTTAGCACGTATATTCTTACATATTTGAGTTGCACGGTAGAATGCCGTGTTGACGTCATTAATGACTTCCTCTTCACCAAGGAGAAGAAGGACAGGCATAGCGAGTCTCTTCAGTTCTTCTTCACTATACACATCTGGTGGAACTTTCAATGAAAGTGAACCATATTTGAAAGCAGCGTGAAATTGATCTACCAACGCTTGGTTGAGCTGATGTCTGGATATCCACTTTATAAATTGGGACACGCTCCATTTCGTTGGAATTGCATTCATTGCAATAACCCTATAAATGAATTGTTTGTGCAAGGGCACAAATGAGGAAGCCGGACTAAGCAAAAATAATTTTTTCACTCTATGAGTCGCAAACATAGCGTAATTCATAGCCAGAAACCCTCCATAAGAAATTCCACCCATGTAACAGGAATCAATGTCCAATCCATTCAGCACCTCGTCTAACCATTCCCCGCACTCTTCCCTATTCGCAGGTAATACGCTCGGTGCGCTCTTATTCAAATCACCGATAAAATCAATAGCATAGACTTTGTATTGTTGCGCGAGTGATTCGATATTGGGAAACCAGATCGTTGAACTAAATCCCATCGCATGCAAAAGAATGAGTGGTTCTCCATCATCTGGACCGCAAGTTATGACGTGGGTTTGTCCAAACCGTGTAGGAACATAAAATGTCTTATAAGGGACATTCCATAAAGAAAGACTCTTTTCGTATTCAATATTATATTTCAATTCCTTCTGCGGTGTTTTGAAGTGCAGCGAATTGCTTGTAGTTACCTGTGTCTTAACATTCTGTATCCCCATAATGATCCTCCCCATTTTTTCGAAAATTTAGATGATCTGATATGCCCATTCATTTCACTTTTCATTATGTAATTCGAAATTGTGCCATACTGTATTGTCATCTAAGTTGTGATTCTGTATGATCTCGTAGAGTAATTCATGTATTTCTCTATATGTCATGTCCTCTGGAAATGAATCTACTAACTTCACTTCCTCGATCTCAAATCCTACTGGCAAGTCACCTATCTCGTATATCTCAGAATAATATAATTGCCCCACACTCTTAACTCCATTACGTACCATTGAATAATTGGTAATAGGCTTTATCCTAAACACGTTAGCACCTGATTCTTCATGTAATTCACGAGCTGCTGTATACGAAATAACTTCGCCTTGTTCTCGATGGCCACCTTGCACTTCCCAAGTTATCTTTCCTCTTTGCCTACATATAACCCATTGATCCCTATATTTAGAAAAGATCACTGCGAACGTTAAGTCCTCATCAGCCACTGCATGAAAATCATGTTGTTCGATTATAGATTCCATATGATCACCTTTCTTTAAGTTTCGATCATAATGTTATTTCTGCATCTACCAGTTGCCCTTCTTTAATGTACTGTATCAAGCCTCTTACTTCTTTCTCCGCTCGCTCTCGAATAGGGGGTATATTCCACCAGTTTGTTGGCAACGCCATCTCGGTTCCTACCATTACGAAATCAATCCAACTGGGCATATAGGTCATTAGCGTAAGTAAACATCTCCTTAAATGACCGGAATCACTTACTGCAATTATCCTCTTAACTTTATGAATTTGCAGTGCTCTATCTAATACTAAGATGGATGCAATCACATTTTCTTTCGTATGATTTGATAATGTTTCGACGACGATCGCTTCTTCTGGCACACCATGTTCAATTGCAAATTGTTTCATACGAATGGATTCAATTTCTTCGCATTCCCCCCACTTATCTCCCCCCGAGAATAAAATAATGGGAGCCCTGCCCTCTTGAAATAATTGGATTGCCTTTCTTGCTCTATCTAAACTTCCGTTTCCGAATACCATGATGCAATCTCCACACAATTCTGATTCCTTAGGATCGCCGGGATACAATATCTTCTTTATTTGTTCTGGATTTAATTCGTCTGGATTTATCTCGGATATAAGCATTCTTTATTCCTCCAAATTGCGATTAGGTAGTTCTTCCATTATACTCCATAAAGTACATTCCACTCACTAGAAATTAATACAAAAAAAGACAAATCACTTTTTTAGAGCGATCTGTCTTCTGCTTCTTCCTTAAATTCATCTATTCAAAATAACCTCTTTATCATCATCATATATAACCTTATAGCTCTTTAGCATTGAAAATATATTTCCAATTTCAATTTCATTTAATTGGCTTGTATTGATAATGATTTCGCCTTTTATTTCAATCTGTTTATTCTTTTTCAGTTTTTTTCCTACGGTGATCTTTACATCATCACTTACAATCAAGCTCTGAATATGATCTGGAATGATCGGTTCAAAGCTCTGAATCTTGTATGTCTTATTACTACGGTTGTTTTCTAAAGTAATCCAATACGCCATTATTTCTCGTTCTCCAGGTGTTTGTGAGAGCGTTGCACCCATACCACTTAGAAAAAACAATTTATTATCATCCATCTTTTGAATAGGTATTACAGCGATTATTAATACTCCAATACATATCATTAGCAAACCCAGTATTCTCTGGTTATATAGTCTGTTCATTTATTTACACTCACTCCTTCTTCATGCCAACAGAACGATGCAAATGAACCCATTCGATCACACCATTATTGTTAACCGCTTATTTAAGCGTGTTAAGCTATAAATCGATAACCTACTCCCCAGACTCTTTCAAAAATGACATCCTTGCTTAATACTCTATCTAGATAGCAGCTAAATAAGCTAGTAGTTCGAATCCCTTGGTTGTTAAATTGATCTCTTGCTCATTCAAAAACACTCTTCGCGAGGCTTTATCTATGGTGAGTCCACGAATGGTCATGCGATCATTTTTGCAGCTAGTCACACCGCCAACAAAACGATCATAACGAGCTATATGAGCTTTCACCCGAGCCACCATCTCACTTGGGCTAAAAGGCTTCGTCATAAATCGTCCGCTCCTAAACCAAGTCCGCAGATCATATCGATATCCTCTTTCTTAGCGGTGATCATCAGAATCGGAGTGTCTTTTTCCAGACGTATTTGACGGCAAATCTCGAATCCATCCACCTTCAGCCCTACATCCCCCTGATGCTCCATATAAACTTCATATCCATGGATATCCAGATTCAACCAAATACTATTCTGTATTTTTAAGTGTGAAGTAAATGGTTGTTCCTTTACCCAATTCGCTCTTGACTTCAATAACTCCTCCATGCGCTTGAATGATTGGTCTATAATACTGCTATTTATTGATCGAATCCATCTGTCCAACAAACATGTGGAACAACAATATTGTATTATTTCGCTATCGTCTTCGTGGAGTCTCGTTTCGATGTGGTGAGTCCACTAAAGATATTGTAGTTGTCAGGTGTATCCTGCCTCTAAAGAAAGTATAAAAACTTTCTAAAGAAGGGTTAAAAAATACACAGAAATGTATTGGCTGACTTCACTCCAGCAACAAAAAAAACAGACCACTCATTCGAGTAATCTGTCTTCCGCAGGTCCATATTAACCTTATTTTCATCTTCCTCCAGAACACTCAAAGTCATTTAAAAATAAGCTCTTTCATATAAACCATGGATGAGTATATTAAAAAAAGTCCCATAATCAAACATATAAGAATCAAACTATAATTAATTCCTAACAAAGGTACTGTAAACCATGCAAGTTTATTCCCTTCCAACTCAATTGATCCTGATTGCAAAGTAATTAAGTTCATAATAATAAATACGCTATTTAGCTGTATTATACGATACAATGGTTTTTTTGCGTGTTTAAGAATATATTTTCGACGTTCATATTTATCCCTGAGTCCTGCATGAGTAAGTCCTTTTATATAATGTTCCCATCTGAAAGCTCCCATACTTGCAACTAATGCCGCAATAGATAATGTGGATGTAATATTAACTTGTACAAATGTTTGGATGAATTCATTTATCTCAGCTTTACTTATTACTTGTAAATAAAAGAACATACCGAAAATAATAGCTGAAATTACACATACGCATAATTCAAAATAATGATGTTCACCTTGTTTTTCATTTTTAATTTCACTTTTAATTTCACTTTTAATTTCACTATCATTTTTACTTTTTATAGTCTCTGAACGTGGTTGCATTTCACACCTCTGCATATTGCTCTCTTGGATTTGGTATAGCGTGTCTTGTTCGGCGAACTACTCTATTATACTCCATAATATCCCATGACAATGCAACAAATTTAGACAAAAAAAGACATGCTACTCCTTAGAGCAATCTGTCTTCTTTTGATACTTGGCCCCTCCCTTTTAAAAAATCCAAAAGGACCCTTTACAAACGCTCTTTCTCTTTAGATCCACGAGCTCATTTACTCCGGCTTTTTCTAATTTTTCTATAAGAGCGTCAGCTCCCTTTTTCAATTTAAAATCCATCTCTTTCGTATAAATCGGAATCAGACTAAAGAAATGTATCCTCTTGCCGTTAGACTCTAAAGTGAAGAAATCATTGGGATTATCAACTCTTGTAGGAATAGAAAGGATCATTCCAGAAAACTCAGTGTTCGTAGCGAATGGTTGTGCTGGATCACCATTAGGTATCGTATGTGCGTGGTATAACCATGTTTGATACTCATGTGGAAATCTTGCTAACTTCTTCAACCAAAGTACAGGCCAATAATTTTCTTCCTGCTTAAATGCTTCATCAGTCATCTTCCAATCATTAGGAAGACATATAACTAGTTCAGCAAATCTGAAGTTATCAGCACCCTCAGGTACCGTCATAGGTAAATTACTCATACCACATGTAACTAATGTATAATAATTATTTTCTTTCGTTGGCTTCACAATAAGAATATCCAGATGAATAAGATCAGATATAATCTCATGATAGACATCATCAATTTCCCCTATGTATTTTTCTACATGATCTGAAATAACCTTGATAGCCTCTTCGTCTCCAGACGCAAGAGTGAAGTCCTCTATTCTTTCCTCATAACGAAAAATGGCTTCTCCTGATGGAGCAAGTTCCTTATTCATAGTGCCTCCTGTTGATACTTATTTTCTTAACACCTCTAAATTCATTGCTTGTACTATAGAATGCTTGAACCGCCATTGTAGTAGCTTTATTGCTAGGTATTGGATTACTTCATATTACATTCGCTCAAAATAGTCGGAGTTTGCGATGAACGGGCTACGTACTTATTCTGATGGGTTTCCTTTTCCTTGCTTTTGGAATTATTCAGTATTTTGACGTTCAATGAGCTCTGTTACCTCAGAGCCCATCCGTTAGTCAGACTTGGGCGATCATGGTGCATCCAACTCATACAAATAGAACACGTAATCGCTAGAAGCACCAGCATGTCCTAACTGACGAAGCATAGAAGTAATGTTGCCACGGTGGTAGGTGCCATGGTTGACGATATGCTGAATGAGTTCCTCAGTATTGGTATTTAGTACGCCGTAAACAGGATGGGGGAATTGTTTAATTGCCTGCAGATTTGCACCGCTTTGCAGATAAGTGGAGTACTCTTCGGCTAATTCCGCATATAAAGATTCGAATTGTTCTAAGTTTTTTCCTGTTGTTTTCTCCGCAATGCCATCCAGCAACATTTTGGTTTGTTCATAGGTAGTTCCGTTCATGCCAGACAGCCATACCGTATCAACCCTATAGATGTGCACTAGCGCTTCATAAATGGAAGGGAAAACATTCGTCATTTGTTGGTATAAAATGTCCTCTGGCAATTGTCCAAGCCGCTGAAATACGCGCTTATTTGCCCATACATGGTACTCATAATTTCTAATGATTTGTTTAGACAACGTTTAGCCCTCCTGTTTACGTGCTTGGTATAATTCAATTAAAGTTCCATCTAGATCGCGAAAATGGGCAAGTCGTCCATTCCAAGTAGAATGATTAAACGGCTCTTTGACAAAAACGACGCCCCTCTCGCTAAGGCGATTGTACACAGCATCTACATCTTCAACTTCGATGTTCAAAACGAAATTCGTCCCATATCTTTCAGCTTGCTCCAGATCTTCACCAAGCGCTTTTCCCATTGCTTTTCGGGATAGTAGCTCAATTCGAGCGGCACCGGTGTTAAATAGTGCGTACTCCATCGCTTCCTCATACCAATCCGCTTTCAACCCCAAAACATCTCTGTAAAAAGCCGCGCTCTTCGGGAAATCTTGTACCAAAATTCGAACTTGTAGCAAATTCATGATCCAGCTCCTCTAGTGTCAAAAGTTAATAGGAAGTTTTTAAACCTTCCTATTCTCATTCTAACGATTCTTCACTGACAGAAATGGTCAGTGAAGAAGCTGCGCCTCATAAAATTTGTATAAACCCCTGGTTACTTCAACCATCTGCTGTTTGAGAAACTGCGGCTCCTTCACTTGAATCGTTCCGCCATAATTAAGAAGGACGTAAGGAAGTCGATGCACAATTGCACCTTCCTCCAGCCTAAAATGCCCCTCGAACGGAGAACGTTCAACAAGGCCATGAGCCAAAAACCAGTGTCCACATAGATCATCGAGCGCTTGCTCTTTCCCGGTTATTTTAACAGAGATCAATTTGTCCGGTTCAGTAGCATCTGGTAGTAGACCTGATAAGAGAAATCTACGCGCAGAAAAATCAGCAGGACGCTCGAATCGTTCATCTGTAGCTGTGAGCATCCGAATCCGATCTATACGAAAGCTACGAACCTCTTGTCGCAAGTGGCAATAGCCAACTACATACCACTTGCTTTTCCAGCAAACAATGCCATAAGGATCCAGATGCCGAGACTGCGTGGTAGTAGCGTAGCCTTTCTGGTAATCCATAAATAGCGTACAACTCTTGGCTACGGCAATCTCCACGCCTTGAAGCAGCGCTGCCTGTGAAGCATCTGCCTGTGGTTGAATGACATCGAACCTTTCTTCATGTAAATGGATGTGATCAAGCTGCTCTTGATTGTTGTACATCTTCAATTTGGCGATGGCTTGACTAAGCTTCTCACCGAAAGGATATCCGGCCTCTTGGGCAAAACTCGCGGCATGAATGAGCGCCATTTGTTCATCCAGGTCAAAGACAAGCGGAGCCTCGTTAAACTGGCCGAGTAGGCTATAGCCGCCATGGTGTCCAGAGTCCGAAATAACTGGAACGCCACTTGCACATAAGGAATCGATGTAGCGGTAAACCGTACGAATATTTATCTCCAGTTTCTCAGCTAATTGCTTAGCTGTCATTCTTTTTCGGGTCTTGAGCAGCCACAAAATAGAAAGCATATGATCTGCCTTGGACATAACGATCGCTCCTTTCTTACGACAATTGTGCTCTGTTTTTCTATGAAATCATCCGACTTATTGACAAACATTGGTACTTTCACTTACTTGTAATTTATAAATCCAATAAATGGAATGAGTTGCATAATGATCCGGAAGCGCTGGACAGCTTACTTCCTTGGTCGTTGTCACTGCCTTTGACTTGTCGCGTGTTCAAATCTTAATTACAACTAGAACAGCCCTCGACTAGGCGGGGGCTGTTTGACGCTTACGAGCAATCAGTATTTTTACACATTCATTAGCACTCACCGAGCACTACTTTATTAGATGCGAGCGCAATAATCACTCACTTTTTTTCGACTGGTAGGTCAGAACAACGACACCCGAACTAAATGTCTTTGTATCAACAAGTTTAAAAACCTTCTCATCGATCTTGTTTGCGAAGAGACGTTTTCCGTTTCCTACAACAATAGGAAATACCATCAGACGATATTCATCGATTAGGTCATTTGCTATCAACGTTTGTACAAGATCACAGCTTCCAAAGACCAGAATATCTTTACCAGGTTGCTGTTTAAGTTTCGATATTTCTTCAACGATATTGTCCTTAATCAGCGTTGAATTATTCCACTCCACTTCATTTAAAGTCGTTGAAACAACGTGCTTGGCGTAGCCATTCATCATCACACCGTATTCACCAGTTTGCTCAATCATATTCGGCCATGCTTGTGCAAATCCATCATAAGTTACTCGTCCCAGTAGAAGTGCATCGCTCGCTTTTAGTTCGTCGAATTTATACTTTTCCTGTTCTTCACTATTGAATTGGAAAGTCCATTGTGGGTTCTCCATAATACCATCCAGCGTCACAAATTCAGATACACAAAGTTTTCTCATTATATCTCCTCCGATAATTCTTTAATTGCACATTAGATAATCTTATTGTTACCTATCTCTAATTGAAACATAATCAACATTAATAATCCAAGAAAAGCGAGCTTCCGAGAAATACATGGGAGCAATTTTAAAATCATTCAAGAATAGATGCCCCATAGTAAGAACGATGTTAATCCTATTACTATTACTGGACATATTAGTAATCTTATTAATCCAATTCTTTGATGAGTGACCAATATTTCAAGATCTCGATCCCAGGTTGTAATATTATCTCTAGTTAAATTTTGATAACCCTTGATATTTGCAATCATTTGAATGATTCCCGCACCAACACCAATCCCTTTAAACCAGACCAAAAGGGCTCTTTTTAAAGCTACTTCTTTGGTTAACTTCATGCCATCATTTGTTCTGACTTTAATCCCTAATATTTTTTTACCTGGGGTTGTCCCGAATATAACCATGTAAAACCACTCAATAAATACATATATAAACGATACAATAACTGAAGCAAACAGGTTTGGGATACTGCTTATGCTTTCTTCATGTAAAAGAAACCATAGAATACCAATAATCATGGTATGCAACAGAATATCAAAATTCCTTGCCCAAAATCTCAACCATGGTCTAGTGTTCTCCATAGCATTATTAGTTGTTATCATTTGTTCTTCCATAGGTATCACCTCGAGTTTATTATTTATCAGAGAACGTTAGACCTTTAGCCTCTAACGCGAGACGAAGCTGTTTAACTGCGTTTGGACCTATGCCATGTAGTTCCTTAAGTTCCATCTCGCTAAGCTTCGCGACCTGTTCCAATTTCCAGAGACCATTATTGGCAAGTGCGCGCAACGCTGGTTTAGCCAAACCCATTGGAAAATTACTTTTTTGCGTATTGTTTTTATTCAAATCCACCATAATTCCCTCCATATCTTTGCTTAACTCACCCTACTTCATATAACGGTTTGTATTCTTAATATCCTATACCTCATGTGAATTATATATGGAAATTTATGTTATAGTAAACATAGAACTGTGAGGCTACTTGAGCGCATTTTAATTGAATCGGAGGAGTTGTAGTAATGAAAAAGGTACAGGTATTTCCATTCATACTTTTTATATTAGTGATAGTAGCAGGCTGTACCACTAACCCTACTAATACTGCTGATACGGTTGACACACCTCTTTACGACGGCAAGCCTTTAGTCATTGGCACGATAGGCGACTCTCCAGAAGTACGCGAAAATAACGTAGAGTTTAGAAATATAACCTTTAAGCAATTAGAAGAAGGCAACAATCTATCGTCTGAATTTGATGCCATTATGATTATGAAGGAACATCTAGCTGAAGCTACCGAAGGTAAATATGCTAAAGTATATAAGAATCCAAGCATGCCATATTTCTTTATAGAATCTACCAAATCAATTGTACCATTTGTTATTGAAGAATTATCCTACGATCAGGTGTCAGAAATAAATAAGCTAGATTATGCAACAGGCTATCTCCAAAAAGACGATGACAAATATCAACAATGGGGTTACGGACTGTACAATGACAAAGTAAATGAACCCAACATTGAGGATGTATATACACGAATATTTACTACTATTGCGTCTATTGAGATATAAAGCGTTTTTCAACTCCTTCTAAAAAATGACCCGACCTTAGATAGCACTCCTATCCTAGGTCGGGTCATATACTGTGTAATTCACTGTGTTAAATAAAATAACTTACCTTTGAGTATTAACCACAAGTCCCCGTACCCACCCTCACCCTAATCCATAAATCAGTACATGGTAGTTACAATAATGAATACTCCCTAATTGTATGCTGTCGCACTCTTGTTACAATACTGGGCTAATTCGTTATTACTAAGATATGGCCCTGCATCTCTTTAGGTCCAACTACCCGTTGGCGGGTTGTACTCACCTTTATGGACTAGGGCTACCAACTTGGTTAATTCTCTATTAATTCAATTGTCCAATTCTTTTCTTGAATTCTAAAATCAAGTTCTCGGTAATTCTTAGATAGTTCATCTACTTGCTTCTGGAGCTCATTAACATCTACCGTTCTATAGTACTTCACCTCGGAACGACTGAATCGATCCTGCTTAATAGATGCAATCTCAAGTAATTCATTTAAAATATTTCTTTTCTGCATACAATGATCCCGTTCAGCAAGCGCATCCGAAATGCTCCTAGTTGAATCAAACGCAACGGATGAGTTCGTTTTATTTATTCGTTTAATCCATTCTGTTAATTCTTCTAAAGTTCTATTTAATTCTGTCAAAAGCACGCCTGGTTCCTCAGCTGGCTCTTCACCTTCTTGTACCTTTACAACTCTCTCTAGTCTTTGTTTCAACTGCGCTACTTTCCGTTGACAATCTGCTCTTAGAACCAATGCCTCTGCAAGTTTCATAACTTTCCCTCCAATGTTCAATATTAAACGGTAGTTAATTAAATCTAAACAAGCTCAGGTGGATAACGATAATTAGTCGCCTGTTCAAAACCATATGCTATTCGTATCAACGTAGGTTCACTAAATGCTTTGCCGGAAAATACAACGCCAAACGGACCCTTAGTCGAATCACCATCGGAGTCAACGACTCCTTTTGACGAATATCCAGCTGGAACCGTAATCAACGGATATCCCAATCGTGCGGCTATATATAATCCATCTACATCTCCAGGTAACATTAATGCATCTAAACCATGTTGTTCTAACACATAATCTATACCCTTGGTACGTGCTAGCGCATCATATTCTTGCTTCTTCTGACGATACGCTTGCTCAGTCAATGTTGATGCTGCTGACCTGATCAGCGTGTCCTGCCCATATTTCAAAGCATCCTCGGCATGCTGATCATTATATTCGATTAATTCCTGTAAAGAGTGAACCGGTACCGAATCAGATAATTGTGATAAATACTGATCGAGCCCTTTTTTAAATTCATAACAGATAACGTCATTATTCCAATTGTTGTGTTCTAGATGAAGACTAACATCATCTATAATGGTGGCGCCTGCATCTTTCAATGTCGAGATCGCTGCTTCCATAATAGCCAGTCTTTCTTCGTCTAAGTTCTTATAATAATGTCTAGGAATGCCTATTCTTGCTTGTTGTAAAAAGTCAGCATCTAGGAATGGGGTATAGTCACCAAAAGAACACCCTTCACTCGAACGTGTCGCATCATCTTTGTCGTCAATGCCAGTTAATGCCCCTAACATAATAGCCGCATCCGTAACGGTCCTAGCAATCGGTCCCGGCGTATCTTGGCTCACTGAAATAGGAATAACCCCAGCTCGGCTAACGAGTCCAACCGTCGGTTTGATACCTACGAGGAAACTTTGACATGCAGGACCCACAATAGATCCAGCAGTTTCTGTACCTATAGCTGCCGCTGCAAAATTGGAGGCTACAGCTGCCGCAGATCCAGAACTCGATCCACTAATGAATATCTCCCCTGGCCCATATGGATTTAGTACAAGTCCTCCTCGTGAGCTGTACCCCGCTGGCATCGAACTGGACATGAAATTCGACCATTCGGACATATTTGCTTTCCCAAGTATAACCGCACCTGCTAATCGAAGTTGCGACGCTACGAATGAATCCGTTGCAGCAAATGATCCAGCTAAAGCTACTGAACCGGCACTCGTATGCATGTTATCGCCTGTGTCCAAATTATCTTTCAGTAGAATAGGAATACCATGTAACTTCCCACGACTTCCTGATTCTTTACGTTCTTTATCTAAATCTATCGCAATTTGCATAGCATCTGGATTGATTTCTAATATCGAATTAATCTCTGAGTCGTGCTTATGTATTCTGTCTAAATATTCTCGCAAGATATCTTCAGAGCTTATGGAACCTGATTCCATAGCCTGTTGCATGCTCATAATATCTGCTTCTACAATCCATTCTTGGAGCCTAATATCCACTTAATCCACTCCTTTAGAAAAATATGGTTTTCGACGTTCTTAACTAACTTACCATATTTCTTCAACGCAATGACATGGAAAGATTGATTATAACTGTGTTAGGCTAATACACTTTTAAAACAACCCACATTCCTGACGTTCAATCGGATCTACGCTACTAATGTTATATTAAACTGTGATTAAAGAGCTTGACCTCTAGGTGCTATCATACTATAATTTCGTTTATTATTATAAATATCGAATGAGCGACGAAAAGAACATTATTAAGCCGGTCTCCCTGTTAACAGAGAATCAGTGGTTGGTGGAAACTGATACAAAGATTAGGTGAATTTCATTCTTGGAGCTTTTTTTATACTGTATCTTATTGAAGTAGTATAAAAACGGATTAAACCGTTATTTAACCAAGTGGGAAACACGTATTGTTTCCAATTAGGGTGGTACCGCGTGAAGAGCCACGTCCCTATCGTTAAAGATAGAGATGTGGCTTTTTTCTGTCTTTTGCTTTGTTTTTTAAAGGACATAATAAAATAGATTGGATTGATAAGCGTGCAAACAACAGAGACAGAGCAATGGTCATCGAAGATTGGTTTTATTTTATCAGCAGCAGGTTCAGCAATAGGGGTAGGCGCCATATGGAAGCTTCCTTATGTTACAGGTATCAGTGGGGGCGGTGCATTCTTTCTTCTATTTATCTTATTTTCTTTGTTTATGGGTTTTCCATTGTTATTAGCAGAGTTTGTTATTGGTAGAAGCACGCAAAAGGAAGCCATTAGTGCCTATCGTAGTTTAGCTCCTAATACCAAGTGGCATTGGATTGGAAAGTTAGGGGTATTCACCTGTTTTCTATTATTGTCTTTTTACAGTGTCATTGGCGGTTGGATTGTCATCTATTTTGTAAAAGGTTTGTTTGGTGGAATCATTAGTGAGGGAGCCGATTATGGATCGGTCTTTAACGTGACAATTGGAAATCCAATCTTGGTTATTGGGGCTCAATTCGTATTTCTAGCTATTACCGTATTAGTGGTGGCTAAAGGGATTCAAAATGGCATTGAAAAAGTCAGTAAAATCTTGATGCCCACGTTATTCGTACTATTCATTGTTCTAATCATTCGCTCACTTACACTCGATAACGCTATGGAAGGTGTGAAATTCTTTCTAGCACCTGATTTCTCGCGTATCACATCTCAAAATATTCTGTATGCGATGGGTCAAGCTTTCTTCGCCTTAAGTGTCGGCGTATCAGTAATGGTTACCTATAGTTCATATCTTTCAAAAAAAGAAAGCTTAATTCAACCGGCCATTTCAATCGTTGCCATGAATTTATTGATCGCCTTATTGGCAGGGTTAGCAATCTTCCCAGCTGTATTCTCACTGGGTTTAGAACCCGCTGAAGGACCTGGGTTGTTGTTCGTTGTATTGCCTGCTGTGTTTGATCAGATTATATTTGGAGAAGTGTTCTTATTAGGGTTCTTAGCATTATTTCTATTTGCCACATTAACTTCGGCTTTCTCGATGTTAGAAATCATAGTTGCATCTACCGTTAAAGGACAAGAGGGAAAGAGAAAGAAACATGCATATATTGTTGGTATTCTAATCTTTGTAGTAGGAATCCCCTCTGCATTGTCCTATAGTGTTTTTGCTGATATTTTAATCTTCTCCAAGAATTTATTTAATTCAGCCGATTATTTAGTTAGTAATATTTTAATGCCACTAGGCGTATTGTTAATCTCTATTTTCGTACCCCTTAAGATTAAGAAAAGCACTTTGCGGGAGGAGCTATTACAGCATTCTCGGTTAGGGGCTACGGCATTTAATATATGGTTTTTTATCATGAGGTTCATTATTCCTTTAGTCATTATCATCGTGTTTCTTGATATAACTGGGATATTGGATAGGATTATTGCGGTATTTTAGGATGAAACCTGAAACCACTGATTATTTGAGTGATTATTAAGAGGGAAACGAAAAATGCTGGAAGTTAGCAGGGATTCTGCTTAGCTTCCAGCACTTTTTTATAAGAAACGGAGAGGCTTAAGTCGCTTTAGCTCCAGATTTGACGGAGTCAGGTGATGAATATGCCTTCTGAGATTCACTTCGAAATTAAAATCTTCCCTCATTAAAATATGTAATTTCAATATCTCTATTTACTATCTTACTTAATCCTCCCTTATAATAGGGCATTAAAATATCCGCTTGTTCTAAATCAATCCAAGCTATTTCTATGATTTCATCTGGTCTGATTATCGTTTCTACCCCACCACTAATTTCAGCTCTAAATGTAATAAATACTACGTGCTCATTCTTCTCTTCTTTCATATATTCATTTACGGCAACAACTCCAAAAATTTCAACATCAAGGCCTGTCTCCTCTTTTGCTTCTCTCATTGCAGCTACTTCAAGGGTTTCATTCTTTTCTACTGCCCCGCCTGGCAAAGTCCAACATTCATTATCTTTGTTCTTTACCATTAAAATCTTTGATTTAGAGTCATTCGTTATTAATGAATACACAACATCTATTCTCTGCATCTTGAACTATCCCTCCATGAATAATTTTTTTTATATCTTTCCCCTAAATTCATCTTATATTTTCAAGCAATAAAGAATTTCGTCATCCAAGATCTTACCTGTATTTTCAAATCCAAATTCTTCATATAGTTTTTTTGCAGAATGGTTTTCTGGATCAAATGATAAATATATTTCAGAGCAGTCCTTGTTCTTACTCATTTCTTTAATGATTAAACTTAGTGCCTTTCTACCGAAACCTTGGCGTTGAAATTTATGATCAATCATAATACGGCATAATTCAAAACAATTATCCCCCTCTGAATATCCATACATTGTAAATCCCACCATAGTATCTTCACTATAAATTGCTTTTGTTATCCATCCTTTTTCTATCTTTGATTGTGCAATTGAAACTGCATTTGAAGCTACAAGTTTCTCTACAAGGTAATGATTTTTATCAGGATCAGTCGTTAGAAAAATACATTTTTCCCAGTTACCTTCGTCTATGTCCTTTAATAAAACTTCCACGAAATCGCCTTCTTTCTAATGTTCTATCGGTAATTGCAGATAACGGTTGGTATTCATGAACCCGAGAAGATTAAGGAGCTTTAGCTCCGGGTCGCTAGACTTAGCCGCGCAGGGTTGTTCGCTGACTTCGCTTCCCTGCCACCACTTCTTGCGAACCCAGGGCATAAGCCCGCAGCATAGATACGATATTGAACTAAACCGCTACGCGGTAGCTTTTCAAATCCTTCAAACCCTTACTGCTATTTTACCATGCCTTCCTTTATTATCTAGTAAAAAAGGAGGCAAAGATCGTTATTCTCTCTTGTCTGAAACCAACCTTCTGTTACTTCGTCAGTACTGGAAGAGGGATCGCCCTACCCTTTGGCTCTTTCCTGGTGTCCCAGATACGAAGTCCATTTCAGTGCGGACCATTCAGTCTGTTTTTAAGGATTCACTTCATGCTGCTGGGATCTCTAAGGATGTTTCGGTGCACACCTTGCGTCACTGCTTCGCAACACACCTATTAAATCAAGGTGCCAGTATTCTGCAGATTAAAGAACTTCTTGGTCATGCAGATATTCAAACGACTTCCATGTATCTACATCTGACCCACGCTCAAGTCCTCGGTTTGAAAAGCCCCCTAGACCTTCCTCCCGAAGGTGGTCCTCTTTTACAGAGCTGAAGTTAAAATTTATCGGATCCTCCCTGCGCTATGCACAGGAGTCTTCTTTTCTCGTCGTGAAGTATTTGAGTCGGTACACACACAAGACCGCGATTTACAACAATCGACTGGTTGCGATGGATGATCAGACGGTAACCTTCCATTACCGAGATTACAAAGATGATGGAAAAGTGAAGCCTCTGACACTCGATGCGATGGAGTTTATGCGTAGATTTATGTTGCATGTGCTACCTTCTGGTTTTCAGAAGATTAGATATTATGGCTTTCTCAGTAACGCCAACCGGAAGACCAAACGGCTGAAATGTTTACGTCTGACTCGTACGCCAATTAAACCGAAAATAAAACAAATCCCATAGGTGGTAATCCAGCAAATATCCGCGGCTTCGTTCAACATGGATTTGCGCAATTGCCGCTATTTATATATAATTTCACTAACCTTTTTTACATCTTCTTCACTGCTTGCTGGTGCATAAAAATTCTTCACATCTCCATGATTCATTATGCTCCCATAAATATTCTCAAAGTCTTTAGTCACCTCAACACTTAGTAATAACTCCTTTGGAGTTCTGTGATATAACTCAAATGTCTTTCCTAACATTTTGTCTTTTATATTTTCAATAGTAGATCTACTGCTATATACTGGAAATGTTTTTTGTCAGAAAAGATCTTGTTATTCGATATTAAATACGAATCATTTTCAATTTTTATTGTTCCATCAACTTTACTTTGGGAAAGCAACTTTCTTCTAACTGTTATATCTAACATTATACTTGTCTTTTCTAATCGATTATTTAAGTAAATAACTCCTTGGTATTCTCTTGTCTCATTTATTGGTCTATAAAAGTAGAAAAGAAAACCTATAAGAACGATTGTAAAGGATGCGAATGCTACTCTTAGAATCTTCGTTCTCTTTAAAATTCCAATTTTTGATCACTCCTTCTTAAGTTTCACCCCAATTTCCGATAACGTACCCGCATTCCTGACGTTCAAGCGGCTCTTAAGGACCGTAGGTCCGGGTGGCTTCGCCACTTAGCTGGTTGGATGTGTCACCTGAATTAACTTTTTCGATACTTCCTCCTGATGACCAAGTGAGCATAGCGATCGCTGTGGTAAAACATTGTTATAGGATGTCAGCGCCTTCTTCGAAATATCAATATCATTTACTTTTAACTATCGTATCGTTCGGTTTAAGTAAAATATTTCTTGAAATTATTTACTTGATAGTTCTTCATAATTAATATCTTCAATGATTTCTTTAGTACCATCTTCTTTTACCACCATTACTTCCACATCTTTAATCGGACTAATTGCATACCAAAACCTCTTACCCTCTTCAACATTAATGATTTTTGCAGGTTCATCACCTGCATATACTTCACTAATTGAATTGCCACTTATTGTACCTGAATATATAAAAGGTGTTTGGTTCATTGAAGACCATTTCACTGGGGAATTCCATTTAGCCCCTCTTGTTTGTATCCAACTCCATTGATTATCCTGTTTCTCAAAATAAGTTATCAATATTTGCTCTCCATGTTTATTATTTTCTTTAAAAACTGCCACCGCATCATCTTGATGTGCCACATTAAACTCCTTGTAAACGAGCTTGTAGAAATAATCTTGTTCCCCAATATGCATATGCTCCATCTTTTCATGAAAAAAAGTTTCAAATGTTTGTTGCTGTGAACAACCAACAATTAAAAATATCGAAAAGGCTGATATTGCTAAATATAAAAATTTCAATTTCAATTCTCCCCCTTAATAATTAATCGTTAAGATTATCTGAGGTTGTAAAAGCTTTTTATCCGTTATTTTTTAATTTCTTGCGCTGATTTCCTATAACGTTCTGGTATTCACGAACCCTCACCACCTTAAGGACCAACGGACCGACCGCGATGCGGTTAGGTGGTACAGGGTTGTCCGCCTGATCTAGCTCCCCGAAATACCTCTGGCGGACCGAGGGCCGAATGGACCGAAGTGTGTATGCTTTGTTAGGTGATGCTTCCGTCATCTTAGAATTACGTACAATCTTTGTTTTAATCATAATATTCCAACATTAAAATCTTTAACAAGAAGAGTATCAGGATCATCACTACATTGATCTTTTAGTCATTCTCGCAAATCTAGGGCCTGCTTGAAACCCTGCTTTAATATAAAGTATTTCTGCATAATTACCTACAGTAACGCATAATTTTACAACCTCTGTGTAAGAGTTCGCAGTTTCTTTTATGTAATTTAGCATGAAGTCTGCAATTCCCTTGTTCCTATACTGAGGAACAACACATAATTCTCCAATCTCTGCAAATCCTAATGGCATGTTTTCACTGATACCAGCTATACAAAGTCCAACGATTTCTTGGTTCTGCTCATTTACAACATATATCGAAAGATTCCTATGTTTGTAAACTTGCAAAAGATACGATATATCCTCCATTATCTTCTCATCATTGGGAACACCAAAGATCTCGTAGTCAATTCCCCCACGGTATCCTTCCTTCATTACGTCTTTAATTTTTGTTATGTCAAAAGAATCGTCCAACAAATAAAAGGACAATCCATTTGGAGTTACGGATTTTTTACTTCCACCCGTAGGACAGCACATTACCTGTCGAATTACATTTACTTTAAATCCTAATGACAGCAGTATATTTACATCATCTTGCTGAACTCCGTTGATATTTCTTATATCTTCGCAACAGTTTAATAATATCCTCCACATTAGTTGTCGATCTGAAAATGGAGGGATTATAAAAGGAAACATTAAAGTATCATTAATCTTTACCACCCCTCCAATCCTATCATCGTCACACATTATCCAAAAACATTGATCTGTAAACTTCGTATCATTTAAGCGAGTATTCCAGTCATACCACATCTCAATATCGGAGTTAGAATATATAACTTGATGAACTGCAAATAAATTTTTATCTGCCTGTTCTAATCTATATTGTTTCATAATGTTATCCCTCCAGATTAAATTTGTTTTTTACGGAAGTTTCACCTAACGTTTGGCATTCCTGACGTTCAAGCAGCTTAAGTGACCACAGGGAACGGATCGTCAGACTTAGCTGGTTGAATGTATAGCCTGAATAATCTCCTTGAAAATTCTTCTGAGCGATCAAGAGCGAACGCCCGCAGTAGGAATGCTGTGTTATCAGAAGGACTTGCCTTCTATGAAATTGCTTTCAATGTTTTCAATCTATCTTCTATTCTTATTCATCCAATCTAAGGCGAAATCAACCATTTCTTTCTGTGGTATTAAATAACTCACCGCTTCCCCTATCAAGCCCTCTTTTACCAAAGTAGTCTTGAATTTGAACTCATCAAAAATCATGTTAAAATCGTCAGATTCATTATTGATATCATCATAAGTAGTCCATTGCTCTTTTCCATCTACACTCATTTTCACTTCCCAAACTTTAGGCTTTATATAAGAATTTTTCTGCCTATACTCAGCCAAATGTAATGAAGTATTCCCATTCGTAGAAGCTCCAAGCAATAGAATATATCCTTCTAAATCATAGATCTTCCCCAAAGGAGAATCCTCGCTTAACGCATAATCTAGTCTATGATTCATCGTTATTTTTTTAGCATCTTTCCCCCACGCAGCAAATGACATATGAGGGTGTGAACTTCTTAACACTCCATTTTGTTTTCGAAATGTTTCAGGGATAAATCCCATATACGAAGTTGGTGTTAGATCAGGGTAATATATTGGCATATTTTCTCTTATTATTTTTATTTCCTCTAAGGTTAAGTCATCATTGTTTTCTGTCGGAGCACACAAATGTTCAGATTGAGTCGGCATAACGATATTTCCATTCATCCCGACCGCCTCTTCCAATGCTAATATAACAGTAACAGGCCCCCCTACAACTTTTCCTAAAGATTTCAGAGAGGAGTGAACGATCAAAGTCATTCCCTCTTTTACGCCAAGTCGTTTTAAATCATCAATAATTGTCTTTCTCGTCTGTAAAGTACTAGATGCTTCCATTTTTATCTCCTCAAAAAAATTATTGGTTAAAATATAAAGCAAGTCTTTCTGACAACGTTCGCGCATTACCGACGTCCAAACGGCTTAAGGACCGTAGGTCCAGTTGGCTCTGCCACTTATCCGGTTAGATGTGTTGCCTGAATTCACTTCTTCGAAAATCCCTCATGGCGACCAAGGAAGCGTAGCGACCGCAGTGTTAATGCAATGTTAGGTGATGTTATTGCCTTCTTGAGTAGGCTAGTGTTTCATATGCCTTTCATATTGATTTTCGTCATTTATGTACCTTTAAAACCGCCAAGTAATGCTATAACGATTAGTGCGACTCCGAGCATTATTGAAATATAAATAAACACCAACTACAAGTCTTTTTAGGGCTCCTTTCGACAGGTTCTGTGAGAGAACAAAAATAGCCGAACTTCTATACATCATTTCTGGTTTTTTAATTGAGAGAATACCAGGAACAATTAAGATTTGGCTCTGTTAGTGAATAAGGTTGATTACTTTAATTTTTCCAGGAAAGCTGATATACAACTTTCTTATAAATTAAACTGAGAAATCATCAATAATTTCTACCACTTCAATTTTTCCGTTAATCAAAAGCTCAGGAAGCTCGTTTTTCACATTACCCTTCCAATAATCTCTAGCTTGTTCAATTTTTTGAGAGAAAGGAACCCCATCTTCCTTTGGTAAAAGGTTTCCATCACCCTCAAAAGAATTCCCAATAACTCGAAGTTTAACAATCTGCAAAATTTTCCGATTGTAAGAATCAAATAATTCTTTCCATTTCAAAACATCCCCATAGCTTTTCGCAGCGTATAAGCAAGACAATCTTGAAGGATATTCAGGATATTCTTGTAGTCTAACCATTTCTACTGTCACTTCTCTAATAGCTCTGATTGTTTGATCTACATACTTAATAACAACTTCGGCATTTTCTTTATTCATGTTCAAGCCTTCATTTGTATAATGACCTTGTAAAATTTGAATAAAATCTTCGCCTTGAGAATTCAAATGTTTTCTCTCAAAAAAGAAATGATATAACGTATTATTTTGGTTCTTGTCAAAGTTAATTATCTGCCCAAGACTCATTTTTTTCCTAGTAACAATGTGATAAACATACAATTCGTTCTCTTTCATGTTCTTCCTCCTATCGCTGATAGTACTTAATATTGGAATCAAGAGAAATCAATGGCTAATCGATTGCCCAAGGAACACCTCAATCCTTTATTCTGCAATAATATCACCTAACGTTCTTGTATCTACGAACCCGAGAGGCTTAAGGCGCATCGCGCTGGGTCCGACGGACTTAGCCTCGCAGGGTTGTTCGCTGAATCTACTTCATTGCTTACCACTTCTTGCGAACCCAGGGCAAAGCCCGCATCGTAGATACCTTGTTATAGGATGTCAGCGGCTTCAATGAGTAACTCACAAATTTATTTATACTTTATTTTGTTTGTCTCCATTCCCGTTCAAGCACTGAGTAAATTGATTCATTACACCATTTATTATTACAATATCTAACCTCTCTGAGTATGCCGTCCTTTATCATTCCAGCTCTAATCATCAATTTTTCGGACAATACATTTTCAGTGTTTGCGTATGCAACAACTCGATGTGCATTGAGATTGCTGAATGCATATCCTATCATAAGTTCAACTGCCTCTGTTGCATAACCTTTTTTCCAAAAATTCGAATGTAATGCCCAACCGATCTCCCATTCTCTAATTTCAGACCAATTTAATGTAATACTTATACGACCAATAGGTATCCTATCATCCTTCAGGCATATTGCGAGTTCGTACTTTTCACGTGGATTGTTATTTGAATCTAAAAGCACTGTTTGAAAATTATTTTGTATTTCACTTGTATCTGGTGCACTACTTTCATACTTATGTGTTATTGGATTTTGCTCCAATTCATTGTAAAAAGAGAAATCACTTTCTCTAAAATTTCTCAATACGATTCGTTTCCCTATGATATTCATTCCTTATCTCCTCGTTTATAAAATGATCTGAGTACTTCTGACTTTTGACCTTTTGTGTTTTGCGCTGATTTCTTATAACGTTGCGTATTTCTGACGTCCAAACGGCTTAAGGACCGAGGTCCGGGTGGTTTTGCCACTTAGCCCGTTGGATGTGTCGCCTGAATCGCCTCTCCGATATCCCTCTTGGCGACCAAGGAGCGCTAGCGACGTAGAAATGTATTGTTAGACGAAGGTGCCTTGAGTTACCCCAGAATATTTATTTCTCTTAAAAATTCTTCTGTATCTTTAAGTATCTTCTCATATGGTTTATTGTCCATATTTCCATAATTAAAAAATCCATGCCCTAATCCCTCAAATGATATTAGTTTTGAGATATTACCTACAGTTTGCATTCCGTCTGTAAAATCGATTACATTTTCTATTGGAATGTTCTTATCATCTGTTCCATGAAAAAACAAACTGGGTGGTAAGCCTTCCTTCACTACTTCAACAGGAGAAGCTACTAATAATGGTTCTTTCAATTCAGGAAAAAGGTCAATAAGTAAATTGGAGTTAACTCCACCATTTAATATAATCATTGCATTCGGTTTAGAGCTAACCAATACGTTATCCATAGGATCATTAAATTGCTCAATCATCGCAGAGCATAAGCATAAATATCCTCCAGCGGAGGCTCCAACAGCGATAATCTTGCTTGGATTAATACCAAGTTTTTTTGAATTCTCCCTTGTCCAACGGATTACGGACTTTGCGTTCTTGAGGCTCTCAATTGGAGAAAATAATCCTTCGATTTCCAACGGTCTATATTCGGCAAGTATTGTAGTAAGGCCCAGTGATGAAAAATGTGAAGCATGATGTTGAAACTGACTTGTATTTACTTTGTTATTTGTAAAACCTGCTCCATGAAAAAATATCATGGCAGGACGACTATCATTGGGCTTTATATTCTTGTCTATATACAGTCTAAGATTGTTATACGGTTCTGATTTCTTGTATTCAATTATAATTGCATCTTCCAATTTTAATCAGTCCTTATTAATAATCTCATCGCACTTTCGTCTAACGTTACCGTGTTCACGACGTCCCACCACCTTAAGACCCGTAGGGTCGGCCGCGACGCGGTTAGGTGGTGCGGATGTGTCCCGGCATCTACTTCCTCGACTTATCTTACGGGACCGAGGCGGCTTGTCCGCCGATGCGCGAACATATTGTTATCGGATGCTTCTGCCTTCATCGAAAAGACCTTTAAAATATTCTGTTTCCGTTACTCTTCATATTCTTCGTTATCTACTTGCATTACTTCTTTTACCCACTCTTCAAAAGTACTAAATACTCGTGATCTTGGCCATCTTGGATCTATTTCCTTGTCCATCTTCCAGGTTAAATGAACTTGAACATATTTATTTAAATCCTCTTTGAACTGAAATAATACTTCATCTTTATCTTCTCGCCGAGCAACGACATTTAAATCAATACCATAGAGAGGATGGCCTTCAGATAATTCTTTATTTAGTTCTTCAAAAAAAACCTTTGAAGTCTCTGCAATCCATGGTTCTAAAAATATCTTTTGTGGTCGTTGCATTTTCGATCACCTCGGTTTTAAAAGTCTTTATAATTTGCACAAGTTTCCGATAACGTACCCGCATTTCTGACGTTCAAGCGGCTTAAGGTAAGTAGCACCGGGTCGTTAGACTTAGCCGGTTGAATGTGTCGTCTGAATAAGCTTCTCGGAAAGCCCTCTTGGCGACCAAGGAGCGGCAGCCACGACGCAGAAATGTTATGTTATCGGATGTCAACGTCATCTTCGAATTATGTTCAATATCTTTAATTTGTCTTTGCATATATATAAGTATCTGTGAGCTTTTCGCCATCTACGGAGGTATCCTCGAATCTTAGAGTACCTTCTAATAAAAAACCTAATCTTTCTGGAATCGCCTTACTCTTATTGTTTAATGTGTCACATCGAATTTCTAATCTCCGAGCCTTTAATTCGTTAAAAGCATACTCGCAAATTCCTTGTACCGCTTCGGTCATGTTATCAGTATTTATTTGACTAGGAAAATCTAATAATATTGGATTCAACAAATAAACACTCCTTTAGTTATACTAATATGAATTTTATTCTTCACGTTGATTTCCGATAACGTTGCGCATTCCTGACGTTCAAGCTGCTTAAGTGACCAAAGGGAACGGGTCGTCAGATTTAGCTGCTTGAATGTATCGCCTGAATGAATATCCCCCATGGAAATCCTTCTTAGCGATCAAGGACGAATGCCCGCAGTAGGAATGCTGTGTTATATGATGCCTGAATCTACTATGAGATACATTCAAAATTTCTCAATATCTTTAATGCATTACCCACTACTATCTTATTTTAATAATTAGTTGCTAACTTTATTTGGTTATCAAATTGATTATTATTGCAGTTATGAGAAGCGGTAGACCAAATAAAAATAGTACTGATGAATACTTGTTTCTTAATTTTCTATCCTCTGTTGTTTCAAAACTATTATTTGCTCTCGTTCTATCTCCACTAATAAAGAATCCGGAGAGTATCCCCGCTAACAGCAACGAAATAACTCAGATTCCCCCAGTTACTTTTATTGCCAATCCCCAATCACTAAAAATGCCTAAAAATAAAGCAATAACAACACCTAGAGTTGTTCCAATAATCAAATTTCTAATAGTAATCATTCCTTTAATGTAGTGGTAAAAAATGCATATTCTTACCTACAATAAAAATTAATCGCTCAGGTTTCACCTAACGTTTATGTATCTACGAAACCGAGAGGCTTAAGGGAGCGTCAGCGACCGGGTCCGACGGACTTATCCTTGCAGGGTTGTTCGCTGATTCAGCTTCCTTGCTTACCCAAGGGCGAAGCCCGCAGCGTAAATACGTTGTTATATGATGGATTCGCCCTCTTCGAAATACTTACACAAATCTCCATGTCTATGTATTGTCATTATTCAAACACTTTTGGTTTTCCTCCACCGAACACAATTACGTAACCATCCAAATCTCTTACTCCAAATTCTACCCAGTCCTGATTAATCATACCTTCTGGTACTGGATCATAAGCTATTATTGCACCTTTCGATTTGTATTCTTCATATATTTCGAGTACTCCTTCGTAATCAGTATAACAATATGTATCCCAGCCAGTTGGTGGACCTACCCAATTTTCACTGGAATAATATGATCTTTCATTTGGTTTTACATCTTCAGGGTTTGCTGCTTGCTGTAATAGAAATCCCACATTATCTCTTCCTGTATGTCCCCAACTGTCAACAGTAAAACCCAATACATTTGAATAATATTCGCTTGCTTTCTGTAAATTTGAAACAAGTCTAACTTGGTTTGCATTCTTTAAATGTACACTCATTTAATAACAACTCCTTTGATTTTGCGAATCTTTCATATAACGTTTCCGTGTTCACAACGTCCCACCACCTTAAGGCTACATAGCAGCCGGCCACGATGCGGTTAGGTGGTGCGGATGTGTCCCGGCAATGACTTCCTCGACTTTTCTTCCTGGACCGAGGCGCCTTGTCCGCCAATGCGTGAACACATTGTTATATGAAGTAATTGCCTTCTTCGATTTCCAGTCAAAGAGTCTTTTATTTTATATCGATTTATTTTCTTCTGTTGTTGGTTGTAATTCTTGTAGGATGTATTCCCCAGATAGATAAATTCCTTTTAAAGCTTTCATTAAAAACTTGAAAGGTAGATAAGATAGCAATGAGAAAAACAATCCAAAAATCACCATTGCTACTGGTGCCATTAATAATGTAGATATTCCAGCTGCAATCCCCTCTAATTGGAATGAAAAGAAATACGATCTCACATTCCCACCAATTAGACTTATTAAAAATAAAAATACACCCATGAAGATCCCAAAAGATAATGACATCAGTAGGCTAAGCAATATATAGCTTGAAAAATTAAGTCTTGTCCACCTTAACTTCACCTGAAAGTACCCCTTTTCTTTTGATGATCTTAATTGCGATTATTTCATATAACGTTGCATATTTCTGACGTCTAAACGGATTAAGGACCTAAGGTCCGGGTGGCTTCGCACTTAGCCGGTTGGATGTGTCGCCTGATTTCACTTCTCGATATCCTCCTTGGCGACCGAGGAGTGTCAGCGACGATGCTGAAATGTATTGTTAGATGATGTGGGCATCTTCTTAGAACTACATTCAAGGTTTCCTACCCTTTATTATTGTAGCTATTTTACTTTCAGTTTCGGTAACAGATTCAATAATAATTCCAATTTCGCTTAATAGATTTACATATTCCTGTATACGAAGCCGATATAACTTAACCTTTCTATCGCCATATTCAAACCATTCTTCATCATTACTAATTGATAAAACGAATATTCCACCACTCCTAAGTGAATTATAAATATTTATCAACGCTAGTTCCTTGTCTTCAATATGTAAAAAAGTTAATACACTATAAGCACAATCAAAATAACATCTTCTTTCAAAATCAACTATATCAATCAATAGAAATTCAGTATTCGTGTAATCTTTAAGATTAGCCCTGGCTCTTTCTAATGATTTCGGTGAAATATCAATCCCTACTAAATGCTAACATCCAAAAGTTAATACTTTATTTGCTACTCTGCTCATTTCCTTCTTCCACCAAACGATCATAATGCTCTTTAGTTTTTGCAATCTTCATGGGTTCACCCCCGAATATAGTAATTTCGGTTTTTCTAAATTTTATGCCCATTTCATCTAACGTTCCCGCATTCACGACGTTCCAGCGGCTTAAGTGACCAAAGGGGACGGGTCGTAGACTTAGCCGGTTGAATGTGTCGCCTGATTTCACTTCTCAGAAAACCCTCTTGGCGACCAAGGAGCGTTAGCGACGACGTAGGAATGCAATGTTATAAGATGTTGGTGTCTTCTTGAGCATCTTACATAATCTTCTTCAAACAAAAAAAATAGCCCTAACTTTATTGCCAGGGCCCTGATGTCATTTATATATGTCTCCTCTTGGTCCTATACGAACTACAAAAATGATTAATTCATTATTGAGAACCTCATAGATTATTCAAAAATTCCCCACTCGTAATCTATAGATATTGCCTTCTTCACCTTTCATTTTCTTCGTATTAAGGTTATAAAATGGGTCATTACTTAATTGCTCAAGGGCTATAAAGATTCTTCTTGCTATAGTTCTATCTAGTTTCCCTAGAGTCTTTTCTGCTTCACTTGAAAATATGGTTTTATATTTCAAGTTCACGTTTTAGGTCCTCCAAGGATTTAGTCTGACCATTTTGAAACTCAAGTCGCCCCTGTTCTATAGCCTGAATATCTTCTAACGTCAAACAGTCATCGTCCTCATCAAACTGTTTCTCAAGTAACCATGATAAAAAACTCTTTGCGACAACCTTATTCTTGTCATTTAAGTTACCTAAAATGTTTTCCAGTTCATCATTCGGGACACTCATTAACTGTACCCCCTTTTCTTTAATCAATCTTATTATATGCCAATATATAAGGATGCTCCAGACATTGCTTCTTTTATACTTCATCGAAGTATTAGCCTTCACAAATCCGCTCTCACGCCAATTTCTTATAACGTTGTTGTATTCACGAAACGCCCCATCCTTAAATAGTTCTTATCTTAGGCAGGGGCGTTTGTTGTCTGATCTTCTTCCATGATTATACATCTGACAACCAAGGGGCGATAGTCCCACAGCGTGAATACCGTGTTATATGATTCCAGTGCCTTCTTTGAATTACTTACACTATTATTTACCTTCCTTTTCCTTGAGGAGTTCTTCAATTAATAATCCATTGATTTTCAGCCCAGAAATATCACAATTAATTATTTCCATATTGGACAAATTACTATTTCGAAAAATGACAGGCTTATACTGTCCATCAGGACTAAAATTTCCGTCACCTTCCTCGGGGAGTACAATATTAAGAAATTCCGTTCCGAAAAGATGAACATGATCAATAACAGCATGACTGAAATTTGCGTGTTGGATTCCTGCACCTGATAAATTCGCATTTGTTATTTTTAATTCAGACAAGTTTACGTCGTTCATTACCATTCCACTCATATTTGCATTATTAATCCGAGACTTTGCTAGACTAATATTATCAAAATCTAGTCCTTCTGCATTAACTTCTTTAAACGTCGAACCAGAAATATCCGCCATCTTTACATCCAACTTCTCTACCTTCAATCCCATTTAAATTTCTCCCTTCAAATTTAGAATACTTATATATGTAGATGCCATTGATGATTAGAATCTAGCAGTGAAATAAATTCTTTGATGGTTTTTATTTTGTTTTTGCACTGGTTTCATATAACGTTCAGAGGTTTACGACGGAAACACACCTACTTCTTGCTCTAGCTTTTATTAGGTTCTTCGAAATTCCCCGGGTCTTATTGAATCTCAATTAATATATTTCTCTTTCATTTTAAGTATTAATCTTTGATATAAATGTATGTTCAGCGAAACAAGCCAATTCCTCAAAATGATTCCTTTCATAGAATCTTTTAGCACTTAAATTAGACTTCGTAATACGTAAACAAACTTTTTGTACATTCTTCTTTTCAATCATGTGTTTAATGCAATGCGCTAAGATTGTACTTCCATATCCACGATTCTGATATTCTGGAGAGACAACTAAATCCCGAATATAGTTCTTATCTATTATATATGCTCCTATCAATTGGTTCCCTAACCAAAACGAACGGAATTCATCATCTCGTACTTTTTCCTGAAGCCCTGCTTGGAATACTTTTGAATTGGTATAGTACCAATCTGTTTGCCAACCATTTTCTTTGTTTAATTGAAAATAGCCTTTGTCAAGTAATTCAACTAAATGATCCAACATGCTGTCTTCAAATTGTTTTTCAATCAATTCTGATTGTGATATTACTGGTGCTTCTTGTCTATTATAAAATAGATGATATCCCTCCATATCCACTTTAAACCCAAGGTTTTGTACGAATTCTATAACCCCGACATTTTTTCCATACACATTGAAGCATAGTTCTTTTTCATTCACTTCATCAATGAATGGCTTCATATTTGCCATTATTAGACCTTTACATTTCTCTTTATTTGGTTCATTTAAAAATGAAAAATAGGCTATATTACAATCATTATTCTCGGCTATACAAAACACACCATGTTCATCAATCGATTTATTGTAATAGAACACCTTCACCATGTTATTATTAAATGCTTCGTTCACAAAGTTCCTTCCTTGTGAGGAAATTTTTTCTATTAAGTTAAGAATATCTTCTCTTATTTCTGTATCCATACTACAACCCCTTTTATAAGAATTTAAGATGTTAACGATGATCTGCATTAATTTCCTCTAACGTTTGGCATTCCTGACGTTCAAGCGGCTTAAGTGATCGCAGGGAACGGGTCGTCAGACTTAGCTAGTTGAATGTATCGCCTGATTCCGCTTCTTCGAGATCCTTCTTAGCGATCAAGGGCGAATGCCCCACAGTAGGAATGCCGTGTTATCTGATGGATTGGACCACTTCTTCGAATAGAGACAGGACGTCGGCCCACACTATTTCTTTAATCTTATTTGTAATTTATCTTTAATCTCTTGCCTATATTCGCCTTGCATTTCATCAATTCGTGCTGCTAAAGTTGGTATCATCCACCGTTCAAGGAATCCGTCATTCATATCAGTGAGCTTAATATACTCGGTTAAATATTCCTTGTTAAAAAACTCTCGAAATTCTCCATGAAATAACCAACTTGGTGCATTAGGCGGTAGCGAATGTGATTGAATCATCATTGAAGTTCTAGTAACATCAGCTTCTTGGTTACCTACTAATAGATTCAACCAATCAATTATTATTGGACCATTAGGTGAAATAATAATGTTATCTGGATGAAAATCATAATGACATATCGTATTTCCATCAGGTAAAGAATTCAACATATTTATAATAATTTGCTTCTCATGATTTGAAATCTCTTGTGAATTATTAACTTTATTGGTTATTTCCAGTTTAAGATTTGGAAGCATCTTATTCTCAACATTATGAATCTCATATTGAAGATTTGCCATCAGCTTAGCGTTATAAGATATGCTCCGTTTTGTTGGTTCGATATGCCACAACATCGTGGGGCCATCAATTCTCTCATAAACGATACCAATCTTGCCTTCAAATTCTACTAGTCCAGAATAATTAGGTGATCTCAACTTTAAGTTATTTATTATTTCTGCATTTTTCGCTTCATTCATCGCAGAACTTTGATCATAAAATATCTTTATTACTTCAGTCTTTCCCCATCGATAAACTCTTGCAGTGTTGCCAATACCAAGTAATTCTCCAATTTTCATGGTTTGTTCCTCTCTTCGAGCAACTGGACGTTGCGGATGGACTACTCATAAGTGTGTTTGGGGACAATCTTTCTGATAACGTTTATGTATCTACGAACCCGAGAGGCTTAAGGTCCGTAAGGACCGGGTGGCTTAAGGTCCGTAAGGACCGGGTGGCTTCGCCACTTAGCCTCGAAGGGTTGTCTGCCTGATTCATCTTCTCCGAATTATCTTCTGGCAGACCAAGGGACGAAAGTCCCGCAGCATAGATACGTTGTTATCGGATGGCAAGGTCTTCCTCGAATAATCTCACGGAATCTTCCTTTATTATTGAATAAATCTTCACATCTTCAAATTTCCCTTTAATTAATATATGTTTCCTTAGAGTTCCTTCAAGTTCCATTCCTGATTTCTCCATTACTCTTGAAGAACCAATATTCATCAAGACACATCTCGCTTCAATACGAACTAAGTCCATATTCTTGAAACCAAATTCTATTAATCTCTTAACACACTCAGTCATGTAACCCTGTCCCCAATATTCTCTTGACAATGCATACCCAATCTCGGCCCGGTAATTATCAATATTCCAATTCACAAAATCACAAGTTCCGATTATCTTCCCAGTGTTTTTATCTTGTATACCCCATGGGCTTAACTGACTTTTTGCTGTACCTGTCTATTACGAAATTAACAAAGCCTTCCGTATCCTCTAATTTCTTATGGGCATCCCATGTTGTATACTTTGATACTTCTTTGTCATTACAATAAGAATAGATGTCTTGTACATCGTTCTTTTCAATTTTTCTGAGAATTGTTCGTGAAGTCTCAAGTACAGGTAAATCCTTGAAAATTTCCTCTACTTTCATTTCAGACCCTCCAGTTTTTTATATTATTTCACTATTGCCTTGCTTTCCGATAACGTTTCGCATTCCTGACGTCCAAACGACTTAAGGACCGTAGGTCCGGGTGGCTTTGCCACTTAGCCGGTTGGATGTGTCACCTGAATTAACTTCTACGATACTTCTTCCTGATGACCAAGTGAGCGTAGCGACCGCTGTGGTAATGCAATGTTAGATGATGTCGTCTCTTCTTCCATTGAACCTACGATGTTGTCTTTATCCAGTACTTACAAACTCCTTCATTTAACTCAGTTAGTATCCCTTTGTTTGTCTCAATAATTTTCCTAGAAGGCACGTTGACTGCATCACATGTCAGTAATACGTTATCAATATTCATCTCACTTGCTCTCATCAATAGTTCACGCAATATTAATTTTCCGAATCCTTTATTTCGGCATGAAGGCCGAATTACATAACCGATATGTCCACCATGTTCTAGTAATTTATCGTTTAGATAATGACGCAGCTTCCCGTACCCACAAGGAAATCCATCTATATATAACCAGTAAATAGTTTGTGGCACTAAATGGGATTCTAGCTTTATTCCTCTTGCCATATCATGGTATCTCAAAATCATCTCACTAAACGCGTCTTCACTTGCAGTATAAAGGCTATTAATAAACCCATTCTCTCCCGGACCTATCTCTAGCGCCATATCATGAATCTCTTTTTCTTCTTGTATCGATAGTTCTTTTAATATTACTTCCATATGGCAACCTCCTGGACTAACATGTTTAGACTATTTCATCTAACGTTGCTCATTCCTGACGTCTAAGCGGCTTAAGGACCATAGGTCCGGGTGGCTCTGCCACTTAGCTGGTTGGATGTGTCACCTGAATTATCTTCTACGACACTTCCTCATGGTGACCAAGGGAGCGTAGCGACCGCTGTAGTAATGCAATGTTAGCTGATGTTGATGACTTCTTTGAATTAACTATCAGAATTTATCTCTTTCTCAAAACGAATGATTGAAAGTCTGTATTCATACCAACCATTGGAACCACTTCAAAATTCATTACATCAAAATATTCTTTAACTTTCACTTCTATATCTTCATTTTTATAAAACGAGAAAAACCGGTTAGGTTTATATGGATCTTCTTCCCAAATCCCTTCGCTATCATAACCCCCATATAGACCTAAGTAAAAAAATCCACCTGGCTTCAATACAGTCTTAATATTATTAAAAACAATATCCAACCTTCTCTTTGGCACATGAAGTAATGCGTTCATTGACCAAATTGCATCAAATGAGGCCTCTTCTAACTTCAACGAGTAAAAATCTATCACTTGAGCCTTTAACCCTCTGTTGAGACATGATTTGATCATTTCTGGGCTCATATCAATACTAAGCACATCGAAACCATTTGACTTTAAATACTGACTATGTTGACCGGAACCTGCACCAATATCAAGGAGTTTTAAACCAACTATGTTACTAAAATAGGAAATAAATCGGTTTAATTCATTGAGCTTCCAACTTTGAATCTCAAACTTATCTCTTAATTCTGCATTAGCATTATAGCTTTCTATTAATGTATTTTTAATTTCTACATCCATATGGACAACTCCTTGGATTTTTTTATAATAGTTTTCATCAATTTCAGCTAACGTTTGGGTATCTACGAATCCTCTCCACCTTAAAGGAGCAAAGCGACTGACCGCAACGCGGTTAGGTGGTGCAGGGTTGTCTGCCTGATTCACTTCTTCGAAAACCCTCGGGCAGACCAAGGGGGCTCGTCCCCCGCAGCGTAGATACAGTGTTATATGATGCTAGTGCCTTCATTGCATATTCCACCATTACGTTCTTAATATTGTTTTAATATCATTTTTTAAATCTTCAAATACAGGTCTTTGTACTATACTTATCTCTTCAATTTTAATTTCTTCAAGGGGTTTAAATTCTAGCTTTAAGGATTCTTGATTCTTATCATTGTAGATAAGTATATTATTCTCAGATATCTTCCCTTCAATATCTGCTTCAACATTAAATATAAACATCACAAACACAACTTCATTACCATCAGGATACCTGTACTTCATCCGTGGACCACTATATACGGTATATAAATCATATTGCTTTACGACTAACCCCGTTTCTTCATATACTTCACGAATCATCGTTTCTTCAACAGATTCACCTGCATCCATCCCGCCACCAGGGAGTCCCCAATCACCATAATCGGATCTTCTCTGTAGTAATATCCTACCCTGGTGATCTCTTATGATCGCTCCGCCAGTTACTAATATTCTCATCTTTGATTTCCCTCACTGGTTGTAAATTTATCATTCAATCATGCGCTAGTTTCATATAACGTTCTCAGTATTCACGAACCTGTGAACCTTAAGCCCCAACGGGGCGGCCGCAACCGCGGTTAGGTTCGCAGGGTTGTTCGCCTGATTCCGCTGCTCTGCTTATACCCTTCGGGCGAACCAAGGAGCCGTCAGGCTCCGCCGCGTGAATAAGTTGTTATCCGATGCCTACGACTTCCTTGAAATACTTGCAATTCGCCTTTACATACGGTTTTTATTCACGCCTTTAAAGAAGCTCTAATTTTATCCCATTTGATATTAGTTACCAAACTTTACTCTCCATTGCTCTGACCAATCTTTAAAACTGATAGAATGAACTTCTTCCAGCGTTCTTCCATCTAATGACCATACCCCACCCGCCATAAACTGGTCGATTACTGGATATGAATGTCCGCCTACTGCTTGGTTATCCACGATATAAATCCAAGTTGTCGTTTTCCCCTTGGATTTTACGATATTCTCTGGTTTTGTGCTTGTTGATTTCCAATTATCTAATGGATGGTTTGTCACTACGAACTTTTGCACACTAACCTCTTTACCCAGATACTTACTGGGGTCTTCGCTTTGTAGACCCCAGTAATTGGAATAAGGTAATTTCATTAACTTTTCTTTGGTTAATATGTAGGTTTCGCTAGTACCTTCATATGAAACGACCTTATATCCTTTAGATTCCAAATAATCTTTTGCCACAGTACCATTCTTGTCTGATATTTTGATACTTTGCGAAACAGAACAACCTGCTAAACTGAATATAAACACCATTAAAGTTAAGACAAATTTCACCATCAGGTTCCCTCCCATTGATTTTTATGAGGTTCTCCCTCTTACGCAACTGCCCGTTAGTCAGCAAGCAAAAGAAGCACACCGAAGCTTAGTGTTTTTCTCATTTACAGCAAACAAGCAAGACGCAACCATCATATTTCTCTTATTCGAAGTCGTGTTTTCATTTTCCTTGCTATCTAAAAAACGAAACCAAGCGAAGTAATGTTTTAGGGGCTAATCTACTCAGAACGAACGTTCTACCAATATTTGTAGAAAGATAGTTCGTATTATTTAATTATCAACATTAGGAATTAACATAGCCAAAATAAAAACACGCTAGGACAATTCCCATCAATTAAGCGCGATCACATTATCATTATTTAATCAGCTCGCAGTATCTAGATGCCCCCTTTACTTTACATTCAATTCCTAGCTAAATCCCGTCAAATTCAACTAACTATTCAATATTGATTGTCTAATTTTTGAGTCTTTTAATAAAGCCTTTGATCTTAACATTTCCGGAGGTTTCGGATAACGTTTGGTATTTCTGACGTTCGATCGGTTTAAGCTGTCTCAATGAACAAACGAAGCGATCATTCTTGACCGGGTGGCTCTGCCACTTTGCCGATTGGATGTGTCGCCAGTACTACTTCCCTGAAAATCCTCTTGGCGACCAAGGAGCGTTAGCGACGCAGCAAAATTGCATTGTTATCAGATGTTCTTGTCTTCATTGATATGCCTCTCACAATACTTTTTAACAAAACTTCCTGAACTACAATCCAAAAAATCCAATTAATATCTTTAATTCCCTTCTATTTTTTGTTGTGATTTTCAGTCCTTCTTTTGAATCGATTATTAGCACTTTTCTTCCCAGCCATATTCTTAAATACATTGATTTTAATTCGAATGGTTTTGTGAACCCCTTTATTTCTCTTTCTAATCCTGTTTCATCCTCAAATTCAGTTCTAATAAACCACGTATTTCCAATACCAATCTCCGTATATTTCTTCATTGCTTACTCCCCAACATATAAGGTTTTCGATCTTCAATGTCATTATGTTTAAATGTTATTTAATAATGCAAGAATTTCTGATAACGTTCGTGTATTCACGACGTCCCTCCACCTTAAGCCCGAAGGGCGGCCGCGATGCGGTTAGGTGGAGGGATGTGTCCGGCTGATTTTGCTTCCCTGCTACTGCCATTGCCTCCCCGAATCCACATCTAACTTCTGCCGGACCGAGGGGCGCATGCCCCGATGCGTTAATATCGTGTTATATGACGTACCCGACTTCTTCGAGTTACTTTCAATCTGCCTTTCTGTTTCTATTTTTACTCAATTAATGTGTATTTTCAGTAAAGGCTTTTATAAACCGTTACATACTTATTTGTTACCGAGTTGTTCCGCCAAACCGATTAGAAGTCCTTCGATTCCACGAATGTAGCAGAGCCGATACGAGTCCTCGTACTGAACCACTTCGCCAACGAGCTGAGCACCATACTTAGTTAGTCTGGATACCATTTCGTCAATGTCTTGAACTGTAAACATGACTCGTAGATAACCGAGGGAGTTTACAGGAGCAGTCCGGTGATCTGATATAGTAGGTGGGCTGAGAAATCTCGAAAGTTCAAGTCGGCTGTGGCCATCTGGGGTAACCATCATAGCAATCTCTACGCACTGAGAACCTAGTCCGGTTACGCGACCAGCCCATTCACCTTCGACAGTGGCTCGCCCTTCGAGGTTCAAGCCAATCTCCTCGAAGAAAGAGATTGCGTCATCAAGGGATTCTACAACGATGCCGACATTGTCCATTCTTAGTAATTTGTTTTTTTTCATAGTTTTATCTCCTCGTGTACAAATTTACTACCTGATTATCTTCAATATTATTAAAATCAAGAATTATTATTTAATCCTAAAAATATTGCTTTGTAACAATTGTTGACAATAATAAGAAGTCATAGTACTTGAAAATATGAAATTGGGTTTTCGGGTATGTCATATAACGTTCGCGCATTACCGACGTTCAAACGGCTTAAGGACCGAAGGTCTGGGTGGCTCTGCCACTTAGCCGG
>LIDZ01001734.1_pt5 | contig 80766 bp, 79 predicted proteins | sample 644651 | NCBI WGS metagenome assembly LIDZ01 (sample SAMN03856242, study PRJNA289617) | food metagenome | isolation source: wine grapes on drying loft during traditional withering process | host: Vitis vinifera cv. Corvina | place: Italy: Gargagnago di S. Ambrogio di Valpolicella | collected 2014-01
GATATAGCCTTTCCATTATTTCAATTTGTATTTTTGTTTTCTTTATTTTTTCACGCATTCTTTTAATATCTAGTTTATCAGCATCCGTATATTCCAAAAGATTTTTTAATTTAAGCATATCATTTTGTAAAATATCACTGCTTGCACTATACACACCTTTTGCATAATAATGAAATCTCATTAAATCCATTTCATTTTTATCTTCAAAAATTATATTTGCCAAAATAATCCCTCCAATTCTTATATTAAGTCTTATTGCTTGTTTGAAATAAAGATTTTTACAATCTGTTGCATCTATCATTTTTGAGATATTATAAGGAATGGAACTGCATTCTTTATCTTAATACCACTCTATTTGCTTATCATTATTTCTGTAAACTCTAAGCCATCCGCATGTAAAGTTGACTTTAATAGCTACTTCCTTGCCAGTTTCTTTAAATTTTTTATACCCGATTATGCTCTCTTTCCATTCCTTACTTTGCATTTCTAAATATTGTTCATATAGGAACTGCTCCTCTAACTCCTTTTTCTCACTTTGACTCATTTGAATGCCTCCTTACTAAAGAGTTATATTGAAATCTTCTTTATCTAATAAATTAATTAATCTTTCAATTTCATTTGGCTGGAGCTTTTTAATAAGTATTTTTGCTAACGTATCATTTAATTTTTCATATAGTTCTGTAGTATCTTCTGGCATATTTACTTTAACTTTTAACAACAAGCCACCACCCATCATTTACATTAATACCACTGTAATTTATGTATCAAAATTTTTTATTCACATTTGCTTTTTTAATCTTCTGAAGATAATAGATTATCTCTTTCCCTAACTTCATTCAAAACTTAGGCTTGATTCCAATTAAATCACTTTTCTTTGTTACTTTTACTTTTTAAGTTCTCTTACGTTATCTAAATCAGTTAGGTCTTTTCCGTTGTTTTCACTTAAAAATCTTAGTAATTCATCTCTAGTAACTTTTAAATTTCCAAGTTTCAAACCTGTCATAAATCCGTTTTTTATTAAGCTGTAAACTACATGCTTATCTGTTTTTAATATCTTAGAACTTCGTTTACTGTGTAAATTAAATCTTCCATGAAATACTCCTTTCTAATTTTTAATTAATTCATTAATAGATGTATTTAAAGCATTGGAAATTTTTATTAGTATTTCTATTGATGGATTCTTTTGTTTATTGTTTACAATGTCATATACATATCCAGTCGATACTTCGCTTTCCTTTAAACTAGCAAAAAATTTAGGGATTGAAATATGCGAACTGTATCTTTCCTGGAACATGCCTCTAGGATTTTTCAAGAAGATACTAGGAAAGAAGTTTATAGTAATCAATCTAACAAAGGCTAATAGTGAACAGGACAAAGATTTTGCATTGGCACACGAATTAGGACATGCTATATTTCATTCTTCTGATAATGCTTTTTTTCTTCATGACCATACTTTTTATCAAAGGGGGAAATTTGAAAATGAAGCTAACAAGTTTGCGGCAGAATTATTAATTAATGAGAACGAAATTGATAAAGATTCTTTAGAAAATCTTTGTGCAAACCAATTAGCCAATTATTATGGAGTTCTGGAAGAGTTGATTTTGTACAAGTTTAAATCCAAGCGAAATTATAGTTAAGGAGGTGGTACATATGTAGCCTATATATTTTTTTACTTTTTATCAGAACGTACGTTCGTTAAAGGAGGTAGATTCTTATGAGAAATTATTTATACACAGTTGAAGAAATATCTTACAGGTTTGAAACTTGGAAGATATAAGATAACAAAATTTGAACTACTTGGATTTTTAAAAGACAACAATGGAAAAGATTTAACTGACTTAGATAATATTAAAATATTATAGAGAAAGGATTGATAAATTTGAAAGGTGGAACTAGAAAACGTGGAGATACTTGGTCATACTATTTTGATATGGGTACGGTAGATGGGAAAAGAAAGAAAAAAGAAAAAGGTGGTTTTAGAACTAGAAAAGAAGCCGATGACGAACTTAGAAATGCAATGACTGAATTTAAAAAATGCGGTTCTATTGTTGATGAAAGTAACATAAGTGTGGCTGATTATTTTGACTATTGGTTCAAAGAATATGTATTAATAAATTTGAAATACAATACTCAACAAGCATATATAATAGTTATAGATAACCATATTAAGCCTTTGTTAGGTGCTTATAAACTTAAATCATTAACTCCTGCTAAATTGCAAGAATTTTTAACTTGTAAGTATTTAAATGGTTTTGCTAAGAATTCTTTGGGTAATTTTTATGGTGTTCTTTCAGGAGCATTAAAGACAGCAGTATATCCTTATCAGTTTATTAAAGAAAATCCTATGCAATATGTGAAAATGCCTAAATTTCATAACACGCCAAATGATAAAGACGATTTAAAAGTAATCACCCTTAAGCAATTCAATAAAATAATTGAGAGATTTCCACAGGGGAGCAATTTTTATATACCATTGCAGATAGGTTTTAGCACTGGTATGAGAGCTGCTGAGGTTTGCGGATTAACGTGGGACTGTATCGACCTTGAAAACAATACTATAAAAGTTGAAAAAATATTAATTGGTAAAGGCAAAGGTATATGGGAATTCGGTACACCCAAATCAAGTAGTTCTAATCGAACTATAACTATAGGGAAAACCTTAGTTAACATTTTAAAGCGTAACCAATTATGGCAAAAATCAAACAAATTAAAATATGGTGACCATTACAAAAAAACAGACTTTGTTTGTACTAAAGAAAATGGCGAAAATATAACAACTGATTCATTGAAATATTTAAGCAGAGTTGTTAATTATGAACTTGGAATAAGATTTCATTTTCACTCTTTGAGGCACACACATGCCACTATGCTTTTAGAATCAGGAGCAGAACCCAAAGATATCCAAGCTCGTCTTGGACACAGCAAATTAGCCACTACAATGGATACTTACTCCCATGTAACGGCTAAAATGAAAAATGATACTGTGAATATTTTTGAAAATATGCTTGCCACCAACAAATAAAATATGGTGGCAAATAACAAATCATTTCATTATTATATAGTGTAAACCCGCTATTTATCTACTTAATTTTACCACAGTCTCAACGTGAGGTGTTTGAGGGAACATGTCCATAAGCTTTACCTTATCTATCTTGTAACCATTAAAAATAAGTTTTTTTAGATCCACTACCAAAGATTTTGGATTGCAGGAAACGTATATTATTTCATCTGCGTTAAAATCTATAACATATTTTAGTGCCATTGGATGAAGACCTGGTCTTGGTGGATCTAGAATTATTATGTCTGGTTTTTCAGCTATTGTGTTTACGGTTTTTGCTACATCACCTGCAATAAAGCTGCAGTTAGTTAGATTGTTTAAAGCTGCGTTTTCATTGGCTGCTTTTACAGCTTCTTCAATGAGCTCGATGCCTATTACTCGTTTTGCTTTTCCTGCTACTAATTGTCCTATGGTTCCTGTGCCACAATAAAGATCAAAGATAACCTTTGAATCAGCTGGTCCCATAAAGTCCATGACAATTTCATATAATTTTTCTGCACCCCAAGTGTTTGTTTGAAAAAATGCTAGGGGTGAAATTTTAAAGTTTAAACCTAATACTTTTTCTTCTATATAATCTCTGCCCTGCAGAATTTCCACAGCATCTGCCGCTACTGTACCTGCTAGCTGGTCATTGATGGTATAAAGAACTCCAACTAGTTTTGCTTTTAGTGGAAGGTTTGTTATTAAATCATTAAACTCTTTTTTATCAAAGGAGTCTTGAGACGTTGTTACTAGGTTTACAAGAATTTCATCTGTGTTTTTTGTCCTTCTTATAACTAGGTTTCTTAAAAAGCCTTGGTGTTTAACTACTCTATAGTATGAAAGTTTTAAGTCTTTAAAATAATTCAGAACAGCGTCAAGGATTAGTTTAAAGTCTTCATGAATTAAACAACATTTGTCAACTGTAACTACTCCAAAAGCTGTGTTTCTTGCGTGCATTCCTAGAGTAAGTTCTGAGTCTTTCTCCATATCCCCAAAGGTGAATTCCATTTTATTTCTATAGCCAAATTCTTCTGGACTTTGGTCGATACCTTGATAATTAAAGTCTTCAATTTCTGCACTTTTAAAAAGCTTTAATACTTGCTCTTCCTTTAATCTTAGTTGTTCTTTATAATCAAGGAACTGATGAGTACAACCGCCGCAAACTCCAAAGTGAACACATTTTGGTTCTATCTCGCCATCTATTTTATTCAAAATTTTAATTAATTTTGCAGTGGCATATTCCTTTTTGGACTTAGCTATTACTGCTAGTACCTTTTGACCTGGAACTGCTCCCTTTATATATATCTTTTTATCCTCATTATATGCAATTCCTACTCCTGGGAATTCAATATCTACTATATCAAATTCTTTTTCTTTATTTGCTCTCATTTAATCTCCCCTAGTTAACTATTTTTCACAACTTTAGATTTTAATAAAAGTTTGCCAGGTGTTGCTGATAATTTTGATGATTCGAAAACACCTATGTATATTATGTTGCAAATTACATATAGAATTAAATACATTTGTAACATTCCAGATACTTGATAGTCTGCAATTTGAATTATAAAATTAAAAATAACCAATACTATTCCTGCTATAGCCGCTATTATAATTTGATCCACTATAGTTGAAATTAGTGAAGGTATTAATGGTACTCTATTTGCTTTTGCATTATTGGTTGTAACATTATTATTTTGTGTCATTTATTTATTTGCCTCCCTAAAATTTAAATATTCCTATTAAATTATATCATTTATTATGCAATAGTTTAAGTTATATGTATATAGTTTATAAATATTTATTAATTATTCTATTGATGTTCTACCGTTTCTTTTCTATAATTATTATTTGTGGGCTGGATTTTTAACTTACTTTTAACCTAAACAGAGTTTTAACATTTTGTTTTTATGTAATACATAGTTTTATTGTATATTAGTTAAGGTTGCTGTATTTATGTTAATTACTTTATTTTAAAGACTCATAGTATAATCTTGCTATCATCATATTAATTTTAATGGAGGCACGTTAATGAAAACAACTATCTTAAATGTTTTAAACCCTATTAAAGATTCAAAGATTTTTAGCTTTTTAAGGAGATTCATCGTAAATAACATTGATATTATCTATTTTATTGTAATTATTACTTATAAAGCAATTCAATATGACAAAACAATTTCACCAGAATATTTCAGTGTTGCATTTATTTTTCTTCCAGTTTTTGCATCCGTAATTGCATTAGCAAGTATTTCACTGATATTCAAAAATAGAGGAAGAACAAGATTTTTATTTATCGTGAATTTCCTCTTAAGTTTTATTCTATTTGCAGATACAGCTTATTACAGATATTTTAAAGATATAATTTCAATATCAGTTATAAGAAATGGAGTAATGCTAGGCGGAGTTTCAGCTAGTTTGAAGGATGTTATATATCCTACAGACTTCCTATTTTTTCTTGATTGTATTGTATTAATTCCATTAATTGGAATATATAGAAAACATGCTAAAAGGACTCAACCTAAACTTATACAAAGACTTGCTTTCTTTTTAATTTTATTTGCTATTGGTGGTTCTATAGATGCCCAAAGAATATATAAATTAAATATTGAACAACCAAGACTTATCAGCACAATGTTTAACAGACTTTATTTGGACAAATCTTTAGGAGATGTTAATTTTCATCTTTTAGATGCCTATAACGTTAGTTCTACTAAAATAGCTAATATGAAATCTGTCCCTGCAGCAAAACAGACAGAGATAAAACAGTTTTTAGAAAAAAATGATGTTCCAAAGGGAGTTACCTTTAAAAATGATGGTAAAGGTAAAAATTTAATTGTAATTCAGGTAGAAGCATTACAACAATTCGTTATTGGTAAAAGCATTAATGGACAGGAAATAACACCTAACCTAAACAAATGGCTAGGAAAAAGTATATACTTTAACAATTATTACTACCAAGTTGCTTCTGGTACTACTTCAGATTCTGAATTTTTATCACTTAATTCCTTATATCCAGCTGCTGCCGGCGCTGCTTATTATTTGTATCCTGGAGATACTCTTAATTCAACAGCTAAACAATTTAATGCTAAGGGTTATGACACAACTACATTAAATGGTTATCAGGAAGGTTTCTGGAATAGAAACGTTATGTATAAGGCTGAGAATTTCAACCATTATTATGCTGAAAAAGCCTACAATAACGATGAACAAGTTGGTCTTGGTTTAAGTGATAAGTCATTTTTTAATCAAACTTTTGATAAGATTAAGACTTACAAGGAGCCTTATTATTCATTTATGATTACCTTAAGCAGTCATTATCCTTATGATGATCAAAAGGGTTATGGTAACACCTTAGACCTTGGAAACTATAAGGGCAGTTTTGTTGGTGATTACATGAATGGAATTCATTACACTGATACGCAGATTGGTATGTTCCTAGACAAGCTAGATAAAGCAGGAATTTTGAAAAAATCTATACTTGTCCTTTACGGAGATCATTATGCTATTCCTAAAAATGAAGCTCAAGGCCTATATGATGCTGTAGGTATAAAAAATCCAACGGATTTGGACTGGAGTGAACTTCAAAAAGTACCAATGATGATTCATTTCCCGGATGATGCAAACAAAGGTGTTAGTAACCTTCCAGCTGGTCAGATAGATCTTTATCCAACCATTGCTAATCTATTTAATCTCGAAACAAAATATATGTTTGGAACAGATTTATTAAATACTAAAACTAATATAGTATCTTTTAGAGATGGTTCCTTCACAAATGGTACTAACTTTTATGTAGCAGCTACAGGCGCATATTATGATGAAAAAACAAAAGCTAAGGTTCCAGAAACGCCTGAACTTTTAAAAATGAAAACAAACACATTAAATCAACTTGAGTATAGTGATGATATACTTAATCATAACTTGCTTAGAACCTTTATAAAAGAAGACGCTACAAAGAAGAAATAAAATCGTGCGATGATGCTTTCAATGTTGAGGGAAACTGGCTATAATAAAACCCTTCAACAGTTAAAAGTTAAGAGAGAAGAGTTAAAAGTGATGGATGATTTTCTGCTGACGCAGAATAATCGACAAAATAAAAGGAGTTAAGAGGTTGTAAATAATCTCTTAGCTCCTTTTGACTTGTTTTACGTCTCTTGCCTTTTATCTTTATTCTTTGATTTTTTTCTTTAATGTGTTTTAACTCTTCTCTCTCTTAACTCTTAACTTTATTCAAAGATGGCTCCTTTACTAGCTGACGAAACTCTTTCACTATACCTCTTAAGGTATCCCTTTACTTCTTTTTTGGGAATAGTAGCGTGTCTGGTTTTTAGTTCTTCTTCGGGAACTAGAAGGTTTAATATTTTCTTTTCTATGTCTATTTCAATTATGTCACCTTCGTGTACAAGTCCTATTGGGCCACCACAAGCTGCTTCTGGTGATACGTGGCCTATACATGCGCCTCTAGTTGCCCCAGAGAATCTTCCGTCTGTTATTAGAGCTACTGTTTTACCTTTTCCCATTCCTGCAAGAGATGCAGTTGGTGATAACATTTCTTTCATTCCAGGGCCACCCTTTGGTCCTTCATATCTTATGACAATAACGTCTCCGTCACTTATTTTTCCATCAAGTATTGCTTTTGAAACTGATTCTTCGCTTTCAAATACCCTAGCTGGACCCGTATGCTTCATCATTTCAGGTGCAACTGCCGCTTTCTTAACAACTGCCCCTTCAGGTGCAAGTGTTCCTTTAAGCACAACAAGACCGCCTGTAGCACTATACGGATTATCAATGCCCCTTATAACCTCATTATTTTTAACTTGGGAATTCTTTACATTTTCATATACAGTTTTACCTGTAACAGTTAAACAATCTTTATTTATTAAATCCTTTTTAGTTAAGGTATTTAAAAGTGCAGGTATTCCACCAGCAAAATATAATTCTTCTATGTGGTGATGTCCCGCTGGGCTTAGCCTACAAAGATTTGGTGTTCTTTCACTTATTTCATTTACCTTATCAAAATCAATGGTAACTCCAACTTCATGTGAAATTGCTGGCAAGTGAAGTAATGAATTTGTAGAACAACCAAGAGCCATGTCTGCAGTGATTGCATTCATAAAGGCTTCTTCTGTTAGTATCTTTGATGGTCTTAAATCTTCTTTTACAAGTTCAACAATTCTCATTCCTGTCTTTTTAGCAAGTCTTATTCTTTCTGAATAAACTGCTGGAATAGTTCCATTTCCAGGTAGAGCAAGACCTAACACTTCTGTAAGACAATTCATGGAGTTTGCCGTGTACATGCCTGAACATGAACCACAAGTTGGACACGCTGTGTTTTCTAGATCTTCAAGTTCTTCCTCAGTCATTTTTCCTGCCCCAACTGCTCCTACTGCTTCAAATACCGTACTTAAATCCGTTGTCTTACCATTTGTGGTACCTGCAAGCATTGGACCACCGCTGATTATTATAGCTGGAATATCAACTCTTCCTGCAGCCATTAACATTCCAGGCACAACTTTATCGCAGTTTGGAACAAGGACCAAACCATCAAAGGCATGAGCATTTGCAACTATCTCTACGCTATCTGCTATTATCTGACGAGACGGAAGTGAATAGCTCATTCCTTTATGGTTCATAGAAATACCATCACATACACCAATAGTTCCAAATTCTACAGGAACTCCTCCAGCCATTCTTATTCCAGCTTTTACTGCATCTACAATTTTATCTAGATTCATATGACCTGGTATAATTTCACTATAAGAACTGGCAATACCAATTAATGGTCTTTCCATTTCCTCTTCTATAAATCCAAGAGCTTTAAAAAGTGATCTGTGAGGAGCTTTTTCAAGCCCTTTTCTAGCATTATCTGATCTCATAGCAATCCTCCTATATTCTTATATTTCTTCTAGAACTAATCTTCCCATTTCAGCTGTACCAACTTTTTTTGTTCCTTCGGTAAAGATGTCCCCAGTTCTATATCCTTTATCAAGTACTCTTTGAACTGCTTCTTCAATATCTCTTGCTGCCTCATTCATTCCTAGGGAGTATTCAAATAACATTGCTCCTGAAAGAATTTCTGCAAGAGGATTTGCCAAATCTTTTCCAGCAATATCTGGTGCAGAGCCATGGATTGGTTCATACATTCCAAAACTGTCTTCTCTAAGACTTGATGAAGCAAGCATTCCTATTGAACCTGTTACCATAGAAGCCTCATCTGATAATATATCTCCAAACAAATTGCTGGTTAATATAACGTCAAATTGAGATGGTTTTCTAACAAGTTGCATGGCAGTATTGTCTACATAAAGGTTATTTAATTCAACCTCTGGATATTCTTTTGCCACTTCTGCTACAATGCGTCTCCACAGTCTTGAGGATTCTAAAATATTTGATTTATCAACAGATGTAACTTTTTTTCTTCTTTTCATAGCAGATTTAAATGCCACATGAGCTATTTTTTTTATTTCGCTTGTATTGTATTTTTCAGTGTCATAGGCTGCTTCTATTCCATTATCCTCACATTTGCCACGCTCTCCAAAATATATTCCACCAGTTAATTCTCTAACTACTAAAAGGTCAACGCCTTCATCGATTATTTCATTTTTAAGTGGTGAAGCTCCTTTTAATACATCATAAACCTTAGCTGGTCTTAAATTAGCATAAAGCCCAAGGCCACCTCGAAGTCCCATAAGAGCTTTTTCAGGTCTTTGTTGTCCTTCTAAATTGTCCCATTTTGGTCCACCAACAGCACCTAATAAAACCGCGTCACTGTCTTTACATACGTCTAATGTGTGCTGTGGCAAAGGCTCCCCAAACTCGTCTATTGCGCAGCCCCCTGCTTTTAATTCAGTAAAAATAAGTTTTGATCTATATTTTTCAGCAGCCTTTGCCATTACCTTTATAGCTTCTCTAGTTATATCAACACCTATTCCATCTCCTGGAATTACTGCTATTTTAAATTCTTTCATGTTTTTGTTAGCCCCCTGATTTGTTTATTTACTAAAACAGCCCTTTTTTTACGCAATTGATTAGTCCATCATTTTCTATGATTTTAATCATGAATTCTGGGAAAGGTTGTGCCTTATATTCTTTTCCTAATGTAATGTTTTTTATTACCCCTGTTTTGAAATCTACTTGCAATTTCTGTCCGTCTTTTGCATCGTTAACTGCTTCTGCGCACTCAAGTATAGGAAACCCTATATTAATAGAATTTCTATAAAATATTCTTGCAAAGCTTTTAGCTATAACACAAGATACGCCAGCAGCCTTTATACATATTGGTGCATGTTCTCTTGAAGAACCACAGCCAAAGTTTTTATCTGCAACAATTATGTCACCTTGGTTTAACTTTTCAAGAAAGTTAACATCCAAATCTTCCATGCAATGTTTTGCAAGTTCTTTAGGATCAGATGAGTTCAAATATCTTGCTGGTATTATAACGTCTGTATCAATATTATCTCCATATCTTAAAACTTTTCCTTTAGCGTCCATAACTAAACCTCCTCAGGTGAAACAATTTTTCCAGCTAATGCTGATGCTGCTGCGACTGCTGGACTTGCTAAATATACTTCACTTAGAGGATCACCCATTCTTCCTACAAAGTTTCTGTTTGTAGTGGATACTGCTCTTTCACCCTTTGCAAGTATTCCCATATGTCCCCCTAGACATGGTCCACAAGTTGGAGTACTAAATACTGCCCCTGCTTCTACAAATATTTTAGCAAGACCTTCTTCCATTGCTTGTAAAAATATATGTTGAGTTCCAGGTAAAATTATTACTCTGATCCCTTTTTTAACTTTTTTACCCTTTAAAATTGAAGCTGCAATTCTTAAATCTTCCATTCTTCCATTTGTACAAGATCCAATTACAACTTGATCAATTTTTACGTCCCCTACTTCATCTATGGTCCTTGTATTATCAGGTAAATGTGGGAATGAAACCGTTGATTTAATATCTCCTAAATCTATTTTATAAACAGCTGAATATTTTGCATCCTCATCTGCTACAAATATCTTAGGCACTCGATTTGTTCTACCCTTTACATATTCTAAAGTAATATCATCAACTGGAAAAATACCATTTTTTGCACCAGCTTCTATAGCCATGTTTGACACTGTAAATCTCTCATCAATTGACAATTGTTTTACACCTTCACCTGTAAATTCCATAGATTTATAAAGCGCCCCATCAACCCCTATCATACCTATGATATGAAGTATTAAATCCTTACCACTAACCCACTTTTTAAACTCTCCAGTTAATTCAAATTTAATGGCTTCTGGTACTTTAAACCATGCCTTGCCTGTAGCCATTCCAACCGCCATGTCTGTACTTCCAACTCCTGTTGAAAAAGCTCCTAAAGCACCATAGGTGCAGGTATGCGAATCCGCTCCAATTACTAAATCTCCTGGAATTACAAGCCCTTTTTCTGGAATTAGAACATGTTCAATCCCCATTTCTCCTACTTCAAAATAGTTTACTATCTCCATTTTTTTTGCAAATTCTCTTACCATTTTACAATGCTCTGCAGATTTAATATCTTTATTTGGAGTGAAATGATCTGGAACTATGGCTATTTTATTTTTATCGAATACCTTTGTTAAACCTAGTTTTGCAAATTCATTAATTGCTACTGGAGCAGTTACATCATTTCCTAAAACCAAATCTAAATTACCAGTTACTAATTGTCCTTCACTAACATAATCAAGTCCGGCATGTGCAGCTAGTATCTTTTGCGACATTGTCATAGCATTTTTCATCATTTTTGTTTCCCTCCTATAAAAGACTATATTCATCTGAGTCTTTTTTTATATACTGCGTCAAAATAGCATTTTTAGTGTGCTATAAATATATATTTTTCTCATGATTCTTCTTCTACCATCTTGTTTATAGCATTTACATATGCATTAATGCTAGCTTCCATTACGTCTTCGGAAATATCTCTTCCAACAAAAATATCATTAGTTCCTTGAATTTTAACTGTAACCTCGCCTAGCGCATCTTTACCATCTGTAACGGATCTTATTGTATAATCATTAAGTCTTATATCCATTTTTATTGTTCTTTCAATTGCTCTAAAAGCTGCATCTATTGAACCTTCTCCTGATGCCACTTCTGTTAGAATTTGCTCACCCTTTATAATTTGTACTGCAGCAGTGCAAATTATATTATTACCACTATTGATTTGGAAAGATTTTAACTTAAAAGTTTCATTAAAACATTTTTTAGAATTTATAATAGCTTCAATATCCTTGGATGTTATCTTCTTTTTTCTGTCTGTTAATTCTTTGAATTTTTCAAAAGAAATGTTAAGTTCTTCTTGGGTGAGATTTATATCCATGTCCTTTAAATAACTATCAAAAGCATGCCTACCAGAAGATTTACCTAAAACTATATGCGAAGTGTTCTTAATTCCCACAGATTCTGGAGTGATTATTTCATAAGTGGATCTTTCCTTTAATATTCCATCTTGGTGTATTCCTGACTCATGCAAAAATGCATTAGCACCTACAATTGCCTTGTTTGGTTGTATATAAACACTGCTTAAAGAACTTACCAAATTGCTGGTTCTATATATTTGCTCCGTACTTATATTTGTATAGACATCGAGGAAACTTTTTCTTGTTTCTATGGCCATTACTATCTCTTCAAGTGCAGCATTTCCCGCTCTCTCTCCTAAGCCATTAATGGCACATTCTACTTGAGTTGCACCAGCCATTACTCCTAAAAGTGAGTTTGCTACTGCCATACCTAAATCATTATGACAATGAACACTAACATCTACTTTTTCGATTCCTTTAGTATTATCAATAATATATTTTATAAAATCACGATAATCTGTTGGTATTGAATAGCCAACTGTATCTGGTATATTTATTACTGTAGCTCCTGCCTCTATAACTCCTTTAAAAATCTCACATAAGAAATCAGGATCACTTCTTGAAGCATCTTCTGCTGAAAATTCAATTTCATCAAATAAAGTTTTAGCATATTTAGTCATAGATATAGCTCTTTCTAGCACCTGCTGTTTTGTCATTTTAAGCTTATATTTCATATGAACTTCTGAAGTTGCAATAAAAATGTGAATTCTTGGTTTTTTCGCATTCTTTAATGCAGCGTAGGCGGAATCAATGTCGCCTTTTACAGTTCTTGCTAGTGCAACTATTGTTGTATTATTTAATGCCGCTGCAATTTCCTCAACTGCTTTGAAATCATTGTCACTGGACACTGGAAAACCAGCTTCTATAACATCCACATTTAATAATTCTAGTTGCTTTGCTATAAGAACCTTTTCTTTAATATTCAAGTTTACACCTGGTGTCTGTTCCCCATCCCGAAGTGTTGTATCAAAAATTTTAATATGCTTACCCATAGAACGCCCCCGTTTTTTTACTAATATGAGTATAAACCTGAGTTTATTGTCGAAATTTAAACTAGGTTTTTATGTTGAAAAAAATAACTAGTAGGTAGACTAGTTATTTTTCATCATGCTTTTTAATATTTTACTTATTGCTGTTCCAAGACATCATTTTTCTAAGTTCCGCACCAACTGTTTCTAACTGTTGATCCTTAGCTCCATTTTTCTTAGCATTAAAATATGGTCTTCCAACTTGATTCTCAAGAAGCCAATTTCTTGCGAACACTCCATCTTGAATATCTTTTAAAACACCCTTCATAGCCTTTTTAGTATCTGCTGTAACTATTTTATCTCCGGTTATATAATCACCATATTCAGCCGTGTCACTTATAGAGTATCTCATCATATTAAGACCACCCTGATTTATTAAATCAACTATAAGTTTCATTTCATGGCAACATTCAAAATATGCCATTTCTGGTTGATATCCAGCTTCAACTAGTGTTTCAAATCCAGCTCTAATTAGTGCTGATACTCCACCACATAATACTGCCTGTTCTCCAAATAAATCTGTTTCAGTTTCCTCTTTGAATGAAGTTTCAATAACTCCAGCTCTTGCTCCGCCTATTCCTAATGCATATGCAAGTGCAATGTCTTTTGCTTTGCCAGTTGCATCTTGATGGATTCCTATTAGACATGGAACTCCTTTACCTTCTAGAAATTGACTTCTTACTGTATGTCCAGGTCCTTTTGGCGCTATAAGGAAAACATCTACATCCTTTGGAGGTACTATTTGTCCAAAATGTATTGCAAATCCATGAGCAAATACTAAAGCTTTACCAGGAGTTAGATTTGGTTCAATAGATTCTTTGTAAAGCTGACCTTGTTTCTCGTCATTGATAAGAATCATGATTATATCCGCTTGTTTTGCAGCTTCTGCTGATGTAGTAACTTTAAGTCCTGCAGCTTCTGCTTTTGCCCAAGATTTACTGCCATTGTAAAGACCAACAACTACATCAATTCCATTTTCATGTAAATTAAGTGCATGTGCATGACCTTGGCTACCATAACCAATTATAGCCACCTTCTTGCCCCTTAAGATTCCTAAATCACAATCATGTTCATAATAAACTTTTGCCATTATTATAAGCCCCCTAAAATATTTAATTAAAATTTAGCTAATGAATTTGTAAAATGAATAAGTTGAATTTTCACTAACTTTTCAAAAATCGTACCATCTAAAAATACATTTGTCAACAAGTTCATTGGTTTTTATTGTTTATTATCATATTGTCAAAATATAATCTCGTTTGTTGCTAATTTTAAAGTTTATACTCCTATTTCATTGATGAATAGTAAATTTCAATTTTAATTCAAAAATCTGTTGACTAATTTATGTCAACATAGTATATTTAGACATAAATATTACACGTTTAAAAACGTTGAAAGAGAAAAGTAAGTGTATGCGATGTCCAAAAGAGAGCGGGGGTAGCTGAAAACCTGTGGATGATTATATACTGAAACTCACTCTGGAGTTGCAGACTGAAATTAATAGTAAGTCGCGCCGGCATAGCCGTTATAATTAATTAAGATATAAATTTGGGTGGCACCGCGAAGCAGTCTCCTCGCCCCAGGCAGGAGGACTATTTTTGTTTTATGCAAAAAGCTTTGGGCACTGCCACAAATATAACACACGTCCTATATGGCGTGTGTATTTTTTTACATCTTTTTATCATCAAGTATGAATATTAGGGGGCATTACTATGAAATTAAACGGAGCAAAAGTTCTATTAGAATGTTTAAAAGAACAAGGTGTTGATGTTATTTTTGGTTATCCAGGTGGGGCCGTATTGCCAATATACGATGCACTATATGGAGATAGAGAACTTAAGCATATACTTACAGCGCATGAACAGGGGGCTACTCATGCGGCAGATGGTTATGCAAGAACTACTGGTAAGGTCGGTGTTGTTATAACAACTTCTGGGCCAGGCGCTACTAATGCAGTTACTGGAATAGCCACAGCTTATATGGACTCTGTACCCATGGTGGTTTTTACCGGCCAAGTGGCACAACCTTTTATAGGCAAATCCTCTTTTCAAGAAGTTAATATAACAAGTATTACAAACTCAATCACTAAGGAAAACTATATTGTAAAGGAACCAGAAAACCTAGCTGATACAATAAGAAAAGCATTTAAAGCCGCTAAAAGTGGTCGTCCTGGTCCTGTTCTTATAGATATACCTAAAGACATACAAAATGCAGAAATTGAATATACTTTTGTTAAAGCTACAAAGTTAGTTGCTAAAAAAACTAATTCAGATCTAACTGAAGCTATTAACCTAATCAATAATTCTAAAAAACCAATGATATTTGCTGGTGGTGGCGTAAATATATCAAATGCAGCAGATGAACTATATGCTTTTGCAAAAAAAATAAACTCCCCAGTAGCCTGCTCTCTTATGGGAATTGGAGCTTTTCCAGGGACAGATGAATTATATACTGGAATGATAGGAATGCATGGAAGCTATGCTTCTAATCATGCTGCTTCGGAGTGTGATCTTTTAATCGCCATAGGTGCTCGCTTTAGCGATAGAGTTACAAGCAAAATAAGTAGCTTTGCACCCAATGCAAAAATAATTCATATAGATATAGATCCTTCTGAATTCAATAAAAATATACCAGAAAATGTTTCATTATGTGGGGATGTTAAAGAGGTACTTTTAGCACTTCAAGACTTGATATCAGAGAAAAAAGAGGTTCAGTGGCTAGATGAAATTTCAGAGTGGAAAAAAGATCATCCCCTGAATTATCTCCATAAATGTGCCTTAAATCCTCAGCTTATTTTGGATAAGCTTTACAAACTAACAAGAGAAGACTGCATAATAACCACAGAAGTTGGACAAAACCAGATTTGGGCAGCACAATTTTATACCTTTAATAAACCACGAACTCTTATTACCTCTGGAGGACTTGGTACAATGGGTTATGGTCTTAGTTCTGCCATAGGAGCAATTCTTGGGAATCCAGATAAACAAGTAGTAAACATTGCAGGCGACGGAAGTTTTAAGATGAATTCCATTGAGCTTTCCACTCTTTCAAAATACAAATTGCCAATAATACAAATAGTATTAAACAATCATGTACTTGGAATGGTTCACCAATGGCAAGATATGTTTTTTGAAGGAAACTTCTCACATTCTGAGTTTGGATCTGAAGTTGACTTTGTTAAACTTGGAGAAGCTTACGGAATAAAGTCTATTCGTATATCCAAAAATGAAGAGATTGATGATGTCCTAAATCTTGCACTAAACGCAAGAGCTCCATTTATCATAGAATGTGATATCTGCAAAGATTATAAAGTTTTTCCTATTGTAGCGCCAGGCGCTAGTATTACAGATCTTATTGAGAATTAGGCCATAAAAAAACCATGAATAAAGTAATTAACTCCATTCATGGCTTTTTAAAATTTATTTTATTGTGGTAGTAAAGCAAATCTTATTATAAATATCACCGCTAGTATATATACTAATGGATGAACCTCTTTTTGTTTACCAGTAACAACTTTCATTATTGGATATGATATTAGTCCTGCTGCTATACCATTTGAAATGCTATAAGTAAATGGCATCATGATTATTGTTAAGAAAGCTGGGAATGCATTACTAAAATCACTAAAATCAATTTTGGTTACTGATGACATCATTAGAACACCAACGATTATAAGTGCTGGAGCAGTTGCTTCTGTTGGAACCATTCCTACAAGTCCAGAGAAAAACAATGCAACTATGAAAAGTAATCCAGTAACTAAGGATGTAAGACCAGTTCTACCACCTTCTGCTACTCCTGCAGTTGATTCAACGTAAGTTACTACTGTACTAGTACCAAATAAAGAACCAGCAGTTGTTGCAACAGCATCACATATTAATGCTTTTGACAAGTTTTTAACTCTGCCATTTTCATCTAACATGTTAGCTTTTTCTGCAGTTCCAACTAATGTACCTAATGTATCAAACAGATCAACTAAACAAATTGTTATTACTACCATTAGTAGACTTGTTAAACCAATGGTAATTCCACCCTTTGCATCAAGTAACCCTGAAAAATTCATTTTAAGGAATGTTGGTGCTATGCTCGGTGGCGTATGTACAAGTTTTCCTAATGCTATTGGGTGAGTAACCTTCATTGGTATTCCTATTATTGTTGTAACTATTATACCTATTAATATTGAACCTTTTATTTTTCTAGCCATAAGTACTGCTGTAATTAAAAGTCCTATTAATGTTAATGCTGCACTTGGTTCTATAAGTTTACCAAATGAGACTAGCGTATCAGGGTTGGCAACTACAACTCCACCATCCTTTAAACCTATAATTGCTATAAATAGTCCAATTCCAACTGATATAGCAAGCTTTAACGTTCTAGGAAGTGCATCCACTATTTTTTCTCTTATAGAGGTTAATGTTATTATAATAAATAAAATTCCTGAAATAAATACTGCTGCTAATGCTTCTTGCCATGTATAATGCATTGTTAAAACTACAGTGTATGTAAAAAATGCATTAAGACCCATGCCTGGTGCCTGAGCAAATGGTAGATTAGCATATAATGCCATAATAAGTGTACCCACTGCAGATGCTATACATGTAGCAACGAATACAGCGTTAGGATCCATACCTGTTATTTTTAGTACATTTGGATTTACAAATATAATATAAGACATTGCAATAAATGTTGTGAAACCGGCAATTATTTCTGTTTTAATGTTAGTATTGTTTTCTGCTAATTTGAAATACGATTCAAAAAAAGACTTTTGTTTGCTTGGCGTTGAATTCAAAATTTTTTCCCCCTCTAGTATAATGAAGTTAAACTTTTTAGCCTTGACTACAAGTAAACCGATATGTCCCATATTTTATAAAAAATACAATCTATTCAGTCACCCATAGACAAGATTTTACGGCATCTTGGTAGAAACTCCTAAACCATTTTTTAGGATTATACGGATGTAATATTTTATTTTACTACATGGGAATTTTATCACTTAAAAGAATATAAGTCAACATTCATTATGCATGTGGTAATTATACACATATAATAATATAAATACAGCAAAATCTTCTATTTTTTTCTTCATGTCATAGTTAAACCTTATTTAACTGCTGATAATCTCCTCCATAAATTTGTAATTTTAATATAAAGTATAATAGATATAAACTTCATTAATAAATATAGTTATGTTTTCCCATTAACCTATGAATTAGTATAATAAAACTACGATAATATAAATATAGTTATTATAAATTTTTAATGTTATTAATTGTAAATGAGGTGCAGCGAATGTTAGCAAATGAAAAATCATTACTAATCAACCAATTAAAAGTTGGGATGTTGTCAGCAAGTGACATAAATTTTGAAGGAAGGTTACTACTTGCTAAAGGTGCTATTATAACTAATTCCACAATCAAAACCTTAAACGAAAACTATATCGTTGACAGTGTTGAAGTTTACACACAGGATAATTCTAAAAAATTACCTGCAATAAAAACTACAACAACCGAACAAGTTGAACATGCTTTAAATGAATTTTCAGTAAGCTTAGAAAAAGTGTTTGATAATTTGTCCAATAGTATTGAAGAATTACGAGCTTTTTCAAATAAAATACAGGATGAATTTTCGAAAACAGGATTAGTTATCCGTGATATGATTTTCTACAATAATACTAGTGATACTATTTATAGACATAGTGTTAATGTATCTGCTATTAGTTTTATATTAGGTAAATGGATTGGGCTTAATGAAAAGGAAATAAATTTATTAACATATTCAGCATTGTTACATGATTTTGGAAAAACAAAAATAAGTAAACATATATTAAATAAAGAAACTAGCCTTACATTAAAAGAAAAAAAAATTCTAAAAGCACATCCAATACTAGGTTATAATTTTGTTAAAAACATCCCTTTTCTAGACTCTTCAGTTGGTTATGGAGTACTTATGCATCATGAACGAATAGATGGTACAGGTTATCCATTTGCTCTTAAAAGCGAAAAGATTCATAAATTTGCTAAGGTAATAGCAATTGCAGATTTATTTGACAATATCAGTTCAAATAATGAACAAGGACCTTTTGAAGCCCTAAAAACAATCCAGGACGAGGCCCTCATAAGACTTGACTATAATTATTGTAATATGTTTTTACATCATATTGTAAACTATTGTATGGGCGAAACCGTTATTTTAAACGATAACCGTCAATGTAAAGTTATAAAAGTTGACATAAACGATTTAACTCATCCCCTGTTACTTGATGATAATGGCTTCATTGATTTAAAAAAAGAGAAAGATCTATATATCAAAAAAATGCTCATTTCATAATTAACAATAAAAATATGGGGATATAAGTAGCTCTACGTGTGAATAGATCTACTTACATTCCCATTTCTTTTTATTTATTTATTGATTTTTCGCAGAAAAATCTTCATTAACTATTATCTTTTAACTCTTAACTCTTAACTATTTTTCCTCCGCCTTGTCTATCATATCTATACACTTGCCTGCACCAATAACAACACAATCAAGAGGAAACTCTGCTATGAATGTTGGTATTTGTGTTTCACTACTTATAAGTTTGTCTAGACCTCTAAGCATAGCTCCTCCACCTGTAAGCATTATTCCTTTGTCCATTATGTCCCCAGAAAGTTCTGGTGGGATTTGTTCAAGAGTATTTTTAATTATATCAAGTATCAAAAATACTGAATCCTTCAAAGCTTCTTTTATTTGACCCTCTGTAATAGTAATAAGTTTTGGAAGACCAGTTGGTAAATCTCTTCCTATTATTTCCATAGTCAGTTTTTCATCATCTTCTTCATTATTATAAGCACAGCCCAATTCAATTTTAATATTTTCAGCTGTTCTTTCACCTATTAGTAGATTAAATTCTTTTTTTACATAGTTAATAATTGCCTCATCTAACTCGTCCCCTGCTACTCTTAAAGAGTTACTTACAACAATTCCTCCAAGAGAAACAACAGCAACCTCAGTGGTACCTCCACCTATATCAACAACCATACTACCAACTGGTTCGTTTACCGGTAGTCCTGCTCCAATTGCAGCTGCCATAGGTTCTTCAAGTAGCATAACTTTACGTGCTCCAGCTTGATTTGTGGCTTCAGTAATTGCTCTTTTCTCAACCTCAGTAATTCCTAATGGATAACAAATTACAATTTTAGCACTTGAAAAAGTATTCTTACCAGTAACCCTTTCAACAAAACTTTTAAGCAGTTGCTGAGTCATTTCAAAGTCTGCTATTACTCCATCTTTTAATGGTCTAAAAGCTATTATATTTTCTGGTGTTCTACCTATCATATTTTTAGCCTCTAAACCAACAGCTAAAACCTGTTTATTCATAGTATTTATAGCAACTACGGTAGGTTCTCTTAGTACAATACCTTTACCTTTTACATATATTAAAGTATTTGCTGTTCCTAAATCTATTCCCATTTCTTTAGACATTCCGAAAAATCCCAATTCAATTGCTCCTCTCAAATTTACAAAACATAATCATAATCTGTGTTTTGCATTATTCTGTCATTCTACTTTTTTCTTCTTTTTCTTCCTGCAGTTTTAATTTGTATTCATAAGACAGATAAAGTTCTTCTAATTTAGTATTAAAATATTTAGGAACTATTTTAACTTGTGTTATATTACCAAGTTTATTTAAATCCTCAAAGAATTTTTTAATTCTATTTTCTATTACTTCTATATTACTAAATTTAACCTTATCTATTATAGCATCACACTCATCATTAAAAACTCTAACAACTAGTTTAATCATATCCTCTGTCATATCATCGAGCAATTTATTATTTTCTTTTACACTACCATTAACAATCCATTGTTTAAATTCTATAGCTTCTTTAGACTTAATCATATCCATCTGCTTTTCTCTTATATTTTGAAGCATTGTTGAACCTTTTTCTGAATTTGTTAGATTATACATAGGTTTATAAATTCCAACACTTTGCTTTAAAATATCGTCATCTAAGGATATTATTTGAGATTTTAAACTATCAACAGCTGTTTTTACTTCATTGTGTTCTGCATTAAGTTCCTCAATAGATTTTGTTTTATTTTCAATTAATTCTTTATATTCATTTGATTTTTCCTGGAGATCATTAGCTTTTAGCTGAATTAATTCATCATACTCTTTGCTTTTGCTTTCAGTTAAATCATCATATTCTTTACTTTTATTTTCACTTAACTCATCGTATTCTGCAGTTTTTTCCTCAAGCTCTTTAGCCTTTTGTTCAATTAGATTATCATACTCTTTACTTTTTCCTTGGCTTAATTCGTCAAATTCTGCAGTTTTCGTTTCAAGCTCTTTAGCCTTCTGTTCAATTAAACTATCATATTCATTTGATTTTTGTTCATATTCTCTAGTTTGATAGCTTGATTCGCTACTGTATTCAGTATTTAGGTCTTCTATGGCCTTTGTTTTTGTTTTAATTAAATTATCATATCCTTCAAGTTCCACCTCACGTTCTTTAGTTTTAGCTATGATTTGACTTAGCGCCATTTGAGTTGGAGTTAGTCTTATATTTTTTAATCTTTTATTTTCCTCGATAAGTCTTTCAAACTCAACTTTATTTTGTTTTGTATTCAAAACATCCTTAATGGAATTAAATATTGCCATTGAAAAGCCTCCCTTATTTCTTTGATAAATTACATTATACCATAAAAAATTCATTCATAAATTTGGTAATGTCCTCCACCCGCTTCCTTGCAGTAGCCCATATATTGAACAATATCGAATAATTTTACATTTGTACTATATAAAGTTGTTATCACAAATCAACTCTAATACATGGTGCGGAAAACTTCAAGGATAAGATGGTAGGCACAATAGATACCAAACAAAATGGATTATTGATGGCAATGACAACAACCTTAAAAAATAAACAGTACACCTATGAAGCCGGTGATATCGGCAATGACGATATTGAAAGACCTAAACATGGATTGGCCTTTTTTATTGGTCAAAAAAGTAAAAAAATTAACATCACCATTAAAGACAACAAACCAGTTGTAGATATTAATTTAGATTTAACTGGAGCAATAGACGAGTATGAATGGGACGATTTAAAAAATAAGAACAAAGTGAAGCAGTTAAATGAACATGTGCAGAATCAGATTCAAACTGATTGTCAAAACCTTATTAAATACATGCAAAGCGTGGAAAGCGATCCTATTGGTATAGGTGATATGGTAAGAGCTTATCACAATATCTATTGGAAAAATGTTGATTGGCATACAGCATATAAAAATGCCAAAATAACTGCTCATGTTAAATTTAATATAATTGAATATGGAGATACAACGTAATACTTTAAGATTTTTTTAAGTTTAATATGCATATAAATGTATATTAAACGTTAATTAATAATTAATATTTAATAGTATCTTTTATTTGTCAGTGCAAGTATAATGAATTTATAGAGATTAGTACAAAAAAGTAAAATACATTTTTGTACTAATTAACTAATAGATATTATATGAAAGAAGATGCTAATTATGAAAGCTATTATTATTGAGAAATATGGTGGAAAAGGTGAATTAAAGTTAAGAGAGATAAATAAACCTGGAATTCGTGATGATCAAGTTTTAATTGAGATGCATGCAACTTCTGTGAATCCAATAGATTGGAAACTTCGTGAGGGTTACTTGAAGGATATGATGCCTTTTAAATTTCCTATCGTACTTGGATGGGATGCTGCTGGAATTATTATTGAAAAAGGAGCGAAAATAAAGGATTTTAATATAGGAGATAGAGTTTTTGCAAGACCTGAAACGAGTGCTAATGGAACCTACGCAGAATATATTGCTACAGAAGAAAACCTATTAGCTAAAATACCTGATAATATAAGTTTTGAAGAAGCAGCTTCAATTCCCCTGGCAACTTTAACCGCATGGCAGTGCCTTTTGGATATAGGAAGTTTAGAGAAGGGCCAAAAAGTTTTAATTCACGCTGGTGCTGGTGGTGTTGGAAGCATGGCAATTCAAATAGCCAAAACTCTAGGTGCTTTTGTAGCTACAACTGGCAGTGAAAAAAACCAGGAATTCTTAAAGAATTTAGGCGCAGATATAGTAATTAATTATGAAAAACAAGATTTTGAAAAAGAACTTAAGGATTATGATCTAGTACTAGATACCATGGGCATGGAAATTCAAAATAAAAGCTATGTTGTATTAAAAAATGGTGGTAAATTGGTTACAATAGTAAACCAGCCTGATGAAAACCTAGCAAATAAATATGGAGTTACTGCAAAATTACATTGGCTTATACCTAACGGAATACAACTTAGACAAATAGCTAAACTCATGGAAGAGGGAAAGCTAAAACCTCTAGTAGGACAAGTTTTCGAATTTAGTGAAAAAGGTCTTCAATATGCACATGCATTAAGTGAAACACATCATGCAAAAGGGAAAATAGTTATAAAAATCAAATAGAATGTTAAATAACAAAATATATAAAAAATAGCACTTGGAATTAACCAAGTGCTTATCTATATATTTATTTAAGAGGGGTAATCTCTATATTTATATACTAATCCTTATTTATGACAAGACTATGTCATAAATAAGGACATAGTGTAAATATTTAATTGTTATTTTAATACAATTCATTTATCAATTTTCAACGCAAAAACACCTTATTATTCAATTGAATTCTACGGTGTTTTTAGTGATTATTCGATTTTAATATTAGGTCGTTTAATATGAATGGAATATTTTATTCTTACGTTCTAAATTCTTCTAATACTTTCATAGCAAATCTCGCATTAGGATAGGTTATAGACCCACCACCTATAACCCCAATCTGTATTGCTTCAATAATCTCTTCTACACTCGCTCCAGTATTTAGACAACCCTCTATGTGATAACAAATACACTCGTTACAACGGCTAACTACTGAAATGGCTAATCCAATAAGTTCCTTGTGCTTTTTATCAATCGCACCAGCAGAATATGTTTTATCATCCAATTCTCCAAATTCCTTAAAGAAGTCGTCAGCCTGAATGAGTGAATAGTTTCAATACCTCTTTTGGTATCAAACAATTATGTTATAAATAATTACAGTAAGTCTAACTTTGAGTCTTTTTCTGTAATTAATCTTATCGGTTTACATGGATTACCATATGCAATATAATTTTCCGGTATATCCTTGGTAACAACGCTTCCAGCGCCAATGACTACATTATTTCCAATATGAACACCACCACATACTACCACGTTGCAAGCGATCCAAACATTGTTTCCAATGTGAATTTCCTTGGCGTATTCGGACATAGACACATGTCCATCTCTATATTTCATGGCAATCCTTTCTTCAGAAATGAGTGGGTGTGACGCTGCCATGAGGGAAACGTTAGGTCCGAACATAACATTATCACCAATATGAATGTTACCATCATCTAAAATCGTGGTATTAAAGTTCGCAAAGAAATTCTCACCGATGAATGTATGACACCCATAATTAAATTGTATAGGACCTTGAAAATAATATTTTTCTCCAATTTTTCCGATAAATTCTTTGATGATTGGCATACGGCTTTCATCATACTCTTCAAGCAAATTGAATTTCTGACAGAGAATATGTGCCTTATGCTTAATATCTCGAAGTTCTTTCGTACGGCCATCAAACAGCCTGCCTGCAAATATTTTTTCTTCTTCTGTCATAGTTACCTCCTAAAAATAATAGATTTAATTCCCAGAATAGGAACGATTCTTACGTTGTATCTTTTTACCGTTGTGACGCCACATAGGAAAATTGTATACAGAGGGTTTATTAACAGTTTTTCTCCTGCCAATTCGCATGAATTTTTAAGTTGCTTATTTAGTGGATTGTATATATTTATTTTTAAACCTGATTCTTCTTGTGCTTCACGAATACATGCTTCCTCTGGTAATTCATTTAATTCTATATGCCCACCTAAAGGCTCTTTTATTTGTGTTTGCTCTTTTTCTATCTAATATCCCCGTTTTAACAAGTAAAGCTGACCCTGTGCATATACTAATTATGTATTTTGATCCATCTGTAAATCAATTTATTTTCTCCTCTTCCACCTCAATAAATTACTATTTCGAAGTAACCAATAACACAATTATAGTATATTATTTAACTAATATTTATATAATAGTACAAACTATCCCATTTATCAACTTTCAATAAACTTCTTTTTAAGACCTACATTACGAATACCAAGCTGATTAACTTATTTATTATCTTAGACGTAACCTCACTTATCCTTTGCTCCGTTAAACCCAGTCTTATGGTTACATCCTTATTGGATATATTCTCAAAATACCAGAGTTCTATTATTTTGCGTTCTCTAAGCCTTAATATTGAAAGTGTATTATCAATCTTTTCTACTTTAACTTATAACATATGTTTCCTCTTTTTAAGCCGCTCTGGTTTATATCTTCTGCCATAATTTCATTTTCAACTGGACTGCTAAATTTATTTGTTGGAGCTGACGTTTCCTCTGTCTTCTCTAATTTCTTTTCTATCTCTGTTTCTGCTATAGATAAAATTTAATTGTTATCCATCTCATCTTTGCATCATGATATAATATAATTAAGTTAAAATCATAATTTATAACTACTAAATATACAGCTTATCCTATAAAATGGGGGGTGTGAATTATGAAAACAAGATTAATGTTTGTAGTATCAAGCATCCTATTTGTAGTTGCAATATTCGTTATATGGGAAAATAGAACAGTTGGGATCACTTTATTGATTATTGTAAATCTTTTAAATCTTATTAGAGGACTAATTGATATTTTACATAACCGAAAGTGAATAATTAATACTTTATCTATTTCACTTTTCGGTGGCAAAATAAAAAACACTAAGCTATTAACTTAGTGTTTTCAATGGACGAGCACGCCTGTAAGCCGAGTTCTGTATTGGACAATCATCTATCTAGGCCTAATGTTACCAATTAGGCTCAAGCGATACACCCGAAGACGGAACGGGCAATTCCAAAATGTCTTCCTATTCGATCTTGCTTCAGATGGGGTTTACATAGCCGCAAAGTTGCCATTGCGCTGGTGAGCTCTTACCTCGCCTTTCCACCCTTACTAGTATAGCTATAAAGCTACCTTTAGCGGTATATCTCTGTTGCACTTTCCTTAGAGTCGCCTCCACCAGGAGTTGCCTGGCACCCTGCCTTATGAAGCTCGGACTTTCCTCTCCTGCAAAGCAGCAGCGATTGTCTGGTTTACTCGCAAAGTTATAATACCATAATTTCATAAAAAAAGCAAATCTCTTTTTATTTTTTCAATTTTTTTACGTCTTCATATATCAATATTCTTCCACAATTATCACAATAAAGGATTTTATTTTTTTTCTTTGCTCCATCTAACGTCATGGCTGAAACCTTCATTTTACAGCCTCCACAAATGCCGTTACTCAACCTAACCACAACGTTTTTCTTATGCTCAAATTTTGTGTAAAAGGCTTTTAAATAATCTTCTGGTATGGATTTTTGTAGCTTCTCAATATTACTATTTTCAATTTCTAAATCTTTTTTTGCATTTTCTATTTTTTCGCTTATATCTTTCTTATAACTATAAAAGTTGTTTTTTACATTTATTAATTCTGTTTTTAAATTTTCAATTTCCATACTTAACTTTTCTTCTTTTTCTAGATGTTCTATGGCGCTATCTTCAACTACTTTAAGCTTTGCCTTGTTGTTTTTTATGCTTTTCTGAAGCGCATTAATTGATTTCATATCGTTTGATGCATTATTATATAAAACATATTCATCTTTATCTATTTTATCTCTAAATTCTTTAAGTTCTCTACTGGTTTTACCATATTCATCTCTTAAATCTTTTATAGCCTTTACTTTTTCATTATACTTAATTTTACACTCCCCAAATTCCTTTTTCATCTTTTTTAGCAAATATAAATATGATCCATCTTTGATGATCATTTTACTCGTCTCAACTTTATTGTAACAATTTTGTAAATCATACAGCAGTTTCATTGTACTCATATTAATCGTCCTCCCCTAAATTCCTATAAATAATAGCTATTGGTTAAAATATATGTAAATAAACAAAACGAAGCAGGAATAGCCTCTATGCTATATCTACTTCGTTTTATATTTATACGGATTTTGTGTGCTCTGTGATATTAAAATATCATTTTTATGTCCTAATTTAGATATTTCTAAACCTATGCGATTTGAAACCTCTACAAGTGGCAACCATTCCGTAGCAAAGTGGCCTGCATCAATTATTGCCATTCTGCTTTCGTTATAATCACTTGCATAGTGATATGTTATATCACCTGTTACTACACAATCCACCCCTTGTTTTTGGCAAACTTCCAAATAATCACTACCACTACCATTAACAATAGCAATAGTATTTATGGGCATACTTTCATCCCCAACATACCTTAAATTTTTGATTTTAAGTCTATCTTTTACTTTTAAAAGTATACTTTCAAGGGTTTGCTCTTTTTCAAGTTTAACAATTCTTCCTATACCTGCATTACTACTCTGGAATTCCTTAACATGAGTAGTTTCTAACACCCTGAACTTTTTATAACCTAGCAATTTGGTCAAAGCATCATTTACGCCTCCACTTACTGAATCCAAATTAGTGTGACTTGAATAAAGACAAATATCATTTTTTATCAATTGTATAATCTTTTTTCCAACCAAAGTTTCTGATGTTATAGATGATGGTTTATGAAATAGAAGTGGATGGTGTGTTAATATAAAATTGCAATTTTTCTCTTTGGCTTCTTCAATGACTTCAAGAGTACAATCTAAAGCAACCAAAATAGAACTTACGTTTTCTTCTAAGTTGCCTACCATAAGCCCTACATTGTCATAACTCTCGCTTAATATTTTGGGAGCGAATTTTTCCATAATAGAACATACATCTCTTACCATTAAAGACATTCCACCATCTCCTTAAGCTTCATAGTTTTCATTTTTAGATTATTTTTTCTTTTTTGTGCCCCTTCACCTTGATCATTAATATTATTAAATATTTTATCATACTTTTTGATTTTTATACAGATATATTCTCTAATTAGGGGATGCTTTTTTTCTAATAAATTTTTACTGACTTCATAATACACTTCAGTTAATACCCTTGGCATGTTATTATATCTTATTTTTAGTACCTCGTAGTATTTGTTTTCTTCTTTACATAAGTCTTCATCCAGAACTGTATATCCACTTTCATATATATATTTTCTTAATACATCAGGATTTTGCATTGGTTGAAGAACTAAATAGTCTAAATTCTTAAAAACCTGCAAATCTTCTTCTATTATATCCCTTATAAGATTTCCACCCATACCAGCAATTATTGCTACATTTACTTCTTTAGGTTTAATTGTAGTAAAGCCTGGACCTAATCTGCACTCTATTGAATTTTCAACATTTTCTAGTCTAATATTAGATTGGGCTTTTTCAACAGGTCCTTTATTTATGTCTGAAGCAATTGCACTTCTACAAACTTCTTTTTTTATTAAATATATTGGTAAATAAGCATGATCAGTTCCTATATCAGCAATACTATCACATTTTCCTACCATTTTTGCAATACATTTCAGTCTATCACTAATTTCCATAAACTACTCCCTTAGATAAAGCTAGATAATATTTTATGCTGTATGATCAAAAATACAATTATTACAATTAGAGAAAAATATATGTATTTATATGCTGATTTTTTATAATGTTTTGCATTCAAGTGTGCAGCATAATACATACAGAAAAATAATGCCATATTTAATACCCCATACTCCAATTGCTTGAATACAAAATCTCGACTTGTTCCCATATGTGTTGGTTGAAATTTAACATTAAATGATAATGGCATATTTTGAGGAAGCTTATTTCCATAATACATATACAATGGTCTAGCCATAAAAATTATTATGAATATACTTACTAAAAAAAAAGGTATTCTAAAATAATTATCTTCATGTAGTCTCTGAGTTATTTTGTTTGTAAGAATCCATTTTTCATTTTCAACACCTATACATTTTAATTCATTTTCAAACTCTAATACATTTATAGGTGAAACAGCATATATGTCTTCCTTTGTCTTTATGAAAAATATATTTTCATTATATGTTACATTCATGTTTACAGCTCCTAGTTTTTCAAAGAAGCATCGTCCTATGGCAAAGCTATGTCCACCGTAACCGCTTAATTTTATAGCGTCCATATTTCCTGCAAATTCAGTGTATTTTTCAAAATCACTAAACAAAATTTTGATTTGTTTTGCACCAAATATACTTACTATTTTTAAAGCATCGTCTCCAAATTCATATTTAAGTGTTGCAAACTGTAGAATATAATAAAGTTGGTAAATATTAAACAACACCAGAAATGTTCTTAAAAAAGCATTAAGTACGTAATCATTTACAAATATTGATGTAACAATAACCAGACTATCACATAATAAAGTAATTAATATTATAAACATACTGCCATTTATTCTTTTCTTAGGTTTATAAGACCTCATTTGCTCACCTTCTTACAAATACATTATACCAAAAGTAACTAATAAAAAACAGCTAATTTTAATGTCAATACTTGTACTATTTTATTACATCAAAACTAAAGCCCTGAGATTTTAAATAGTCAATTACCTGTTGAAGAGCAAGTACAGTATTTTTTTTTGCTCCAGCATCATGCATTAAAATTACCACCACACTTTTACCTACAGTATTAATCCTAAGTTGTTCTAACAAATATGGTACTGTAGGATCAAAGCTATGTGAATCATTAGTTTCATCATTCCAGTCTAAATATCTATATCCAGCTTTTGTAGCAGCTTCCCTAAAAGACCTTCGGTTTTCTCCAAATGATCCTCCTGGAAATCTAACCAGTTCAGAATTATATTTTTGTCCTAGTATTGACTTTAAAATTCCATCACACTTGTCCAAATCATTAACAAAGTTATTAGGGCCTTCTTCATAGTTTAATTGATGACTATAAGTATGATTTCCAATAATTTGTCCATCATCTGATTCTTTTTTTACAAGATTAGGAAGTAGCACTGCCTGTGATCCTAGTATGAAAAAGTTAGCCTTTATTTTATTTTGATCCAAAATTTGTAATATTGCTGTTGTATTGACGGATGGGCCATCATCAAATGTTAGGTACGCCATCTTTTTTCCATCAGTTCTCTTAATATTCCATGGTGCGACTTCACCTGGTACAAATTTCGCATTTTGTTTAGGTACGCTGCTTTCCCTTTTGTTCATAATAGTTTTTTTTATACTTTTACGCTTAGCACTTGTATCCTTTTTCATATTATGATTTTTTTCTGTTTTGTTGTTAAATATAAATATAGTGCTCAAAGTTACAATTATAATTAAACTTATAAATATAATTATATTTCTCGTGTTTACAATCTTATTTGTATTTCTTGCCCTATTAAAATTAAACATAAAAATTCTCCGCCCTTAAATAGTATTTATCTACATTATTTGCAAATTCACTCTCATTATAACCCATAATAGTATACCATTCAAGTTGAAATTAGATTAATAGCATGTAAAAATAAGCTACAATCATTTTATGATTGTAGCTTATTTTTACATGCTATTAATCTAAATAATCTTTTAACTTTTTACTTCTACTTGGATGTCTTAATTTCCTAAGTGCCTTAGCCTCTATCTGTCTGATTCTTTCTCTGGTAACATTAAATTCCTTACCAACTTCTTCAAGAGTTCTAGCCCTTCCATCGTCAAGACCAAATCGCAATCTTAATACTTTTTCTTCACGAGGAGTAAGCGTGTCAAGTACATTTATAAGTTGCTCTTTAAGCATTGTAAATGCTGCTGCTTCCGCTGGTGCTAGTGCATCGTCATCCGGTATGAAATCTCCCAAATGGCTATCCTCTTCTTCTCCTATTGGAGTTTCAAGGGAAACTGGTTCTTGTGCAATCTTCATTATTTCTCTAACTTTATCTACAGGCATCTCCATAATTTCTGCAATTTCTTCCGCTTGTGGCTCTCTTCCAAGTTCCTGCAAAAGTTGTCTTGAAACTCTAATCAATTTATTTATAGTTTCAACCATATGCACTGGAATTCTTATAGTTCTTGCTTGGTCAGCTATTGCTCTAGTAATTGCCTGTCTTATCCACCATGTTGCATAAGTACTAAATTTATAACCTTTTCTGTAATCAAATTTTTCTACAGCTTTTATTAATCCAAGATTTCCCTCTTGAATTAAATCAAGGAATTGCATTCCTCTCCCTACATATCGTTTCGCAATACTAACTACAAGTCTTAAATTTGCTTCAGCTAGTTTCTTTCTAGCAACCTGATCTCCTTCTTCTATCCTTTGTGCTAAGGATACTTCTTCATCTGGAGATAAAAGTGGTACCTTTCCAATTTCTTTTAGGTACATTCTAACTGGGTCATCAATTGAAATTCCTTCTGGAACTGATAAATCTAGCTCCCCTTCTTCAACCTCAATTTCTTTAACATCTCCACTAACACTAATGCCCATGGTTTCTAGGACTTCATAAATCTTCTCTATTTGTTCTGGACTTAAATCTATATTTTCTAGTTCATCCATTATTTCTTTGTAAGTCAATGAACCCTTTTTTTTACCCTTATCTACAAGTTTTTTCACAAGCTGCATTTTATCACTTTGTGCCTTATCATTAGAGATTTGATTACTTACTAAGGCTTTTTTTTCTTTAATTACTTTTTCTTTACGTTCTTTTGCTTTTTTTTCTTTCACCAAAACGTCCTCCTTTCGTACCTATATCATGCTGTTTATCTTATTTTGAATTATGTTCAATTCTTTCACCATTTGTAATGATTCCTCTAGTTCTCCATTAGCTTCATACGATTTAATTTTTTTCATAATTTCTTTTTTTGACTCCTCTAATCTATATTTTTTTACATTTTTAATATAATCATCTATAAGCAGTTTGTTGTCACAATCAGCATTCTTGAGTTCTTCTTCAGATATATGTACCCATTCAGAAGAACTGTCTACATCATCACATTTTGATTCTACTATCTTACTTAGCTTTTCCTTAGTCGCCACTATATTGTCTACGATTATATTAAATATTTTCTTATGACTATCCATATTTAGGTCATCGCTAGTTATTTCACTAGTTATATAATTATAAGCTTCATTATCTACAATCATAAGTTTTAGTAAAAGCCTTTCAGCTTTTAAATATGCAGGTTCTATATATAATTTCTGCCCATATGTCTCCATATTATTCATTGTTTGTAATATTTTAGTGTTTTTCTGTATTCCTACACTTAGCAGGTCGTAAATCGCCTGTTCTTTGATCCCTGTAATTTCTGAAACTTCTTTGATGTATATATCTTTTTCTATAGGATCTAAATCAACAAGAATATCTGAAACGAGCTTCACATATTTCATCTTCTGCTCCACATCTTCTAAATTTAGTCCCTCTCCAGCACTTTTAATTCTGTAATCTATAAGTGGCATGGCATTTTTAATCAATTCGTCAAATGCTTCTTTTCCATTATTTCTTACAAATTCATCTGGATCTTTACCCTCTGGAACTTTTAAAACTTTTACTTGTAATCCAGTGTCCTTCAGTATTTTAAGTCCTCGGAGGGTTGCATTTTGACCTGCTAGATCAGCATCATAGGATATTATAATGTTGTCTGCATATTTTTTTAATAATTTAGCTTGAGACATGGTAAGTGCAGTTCCTAATGATGCAACCACGTTTGTAATTCCATACTGATGAAGGGTTATACAATCCATATATCCTTCTACAATAATAAAGGTTCGGTTATAGTCACTTTTTAGTGCAAAGTTTAGACCATATAGATTTTCTCCCTTTTTGAATAGTGGGGATTCTGGTGAATTTAAATATTTTGGTTTAGAGTCATCTATTACCCTTCCTCCAAATCCAATCACTTTACCTCTATAATTAAATACCGGGAAAATAACCCTGTTTCTAAATCTATCATACTTATTTCCTTTATCATTTTTAATTATTAGGCCATTTGTTAATAACTCTGTTTCAGTATATCCTTTTTTTCTCAAAGAATTCATTATACCATGCCAATCATCTAAAGCATAGCCCAATCCAAATTTTCTTATTGTATTTTCACGAATACCTCTTCCTAAAAAATAATCATTGGCCTTTTTATCTTTTTTTACATTTGCGAAAAAGAACCTTGCTGCATCCACATTTAACTTTAATAATTTCTCATTGGCATTATTTCTTTTATTATTGCCACTTTCTAAAAAGTCTAAATCCATATGGACTCTTTCAGCAAGAACAACAACTGAATCTACAAAAGATAAATTTCTAGTTTTCATAACAAATGTTATTACATTACCTGCTTCTCCACATCCAAAGCATTTATAAATTTGTTTATCCCTAGACACACTAAATGATGGTGTTTTTTCATTATGAAAGGGACAAAGCCCAGTATAATTTCTTCCACTTCTCTTTAGTCTTACCTTTTCAGATATTACTTCTACAATATCATTTTCGTATTTAATTTTTTCAATAACATCTTCAGGTATCACGAGGACACCCCCACCTAACATATAATTTTATTCCAAACATTTATTAATTCGACAAAATAGCTGTGAATCCCTTTTTTTCAGAAAAATTAAATTTAATTATATTAACTATTAGTTTTATTCTTCCCAAATTAAACAATGGTTTATTCCATAATTTTAATAAACCATTAATTTAGGCACATATTTTTCATTAAAAATTGCTGAACAATAATCATCACTCATTCCTGAAATATAATCAGCAACCCCCTGATATAAACCTTCTTTCTCGACAATTCGCCTATAAACCTCAGGTAGTTCCGTAGGTCTTTTAATGAAATAATTAAAAACTTGTTCAATCACAAACTTTGCCTTTTCACGTTCAATGCTGAGTTTACTACCATTATAAACATTAGTAAACATGAATCCTCTTAATCCGACAAGTCCTGTTTCAATTTTTTCGCTCAAACCGACCTGGAAAATACCATTTTTAAGATTCTCCATAGTTTTATACATACAATCCCTTACTAAAGTTTTTATTCTATCACCAGATGTATTACCTAAAACTTCTATGTATTCTTTAGGCAATTCTTCTTGCTTTAAAATTCCAGCTCTTATAGCGTCATCCACATCATGATTTACATATGCTATTTTATCACTAAATCTTACGACTTGTCCTTCTAAAGTAAATGCTTTTAAGTTTTTGTCTTCAAAGCCACTATGATAAAGTATACCGTTAAGAACCTCTTTCGTAAGATTAAAGCCTTCGCCGTGATTTTCAAGCCTAGTAAGTACTCTTATGCTATTTACATTATGTTTAAAGCCATTAGGTAAAAGTTGATTTAAAATTTCCTCTCCATTATGTCCAAATGCAACGTGCCCAATATCATGACCTAGCGCAATAGCTTCAATTAAGTCCTCATTTAATCCTATACCTTTTCCTATAGTTCTGCTTATTTGCGATACTTCAAGTGTATGAGTGAGTCTTGTTCTATAATGATCACCAAAAGTTTTAATAAAAACCTGTGTCTTATGTTTTAATCTTCTAAAAGATTTACTATGTAAAATTCTATCTCTGTCAACCATAAAACAAGTTCTATTTTCATCTGGAATTTCATGCCGAGCTCTGCCAATTGATTTTGAAGATATGATTCCTTGAGTTACAATAATTTTTTCTTCTTTTTCTTCTATTATTTCTCGTATATTCATATCAAAATCACCTTTCCTATATACTTTAATTCTATACAACTATTAAAATTCCTCCTTATTATTTATTTATTTTATCAGTTAAATACATAAATAATTTTTTTATAGTGTATATTGAAATACTTTTTATAATATGATTATAATGAAAGTCATATACAAGGGGTTCAATATATGCCTATAACAACTGCTAATTATAAGACAGATTTATTACCTGAATCAGATCTAAAAAAATATATTTTAAAACAATATAATTTAGAAGATTCCAAAATATATCAAATTAAATTTAAAGATACAGATAAACAAAGGGCTGTATATAAAATAGAAACTAACTGTCAATATTATTGCCTAAAAAAAGTATATTATACAAAAGAAGAACTACTTTTTGTATATTCCAGTATTGAATGGATTTATAGATTTAATTTAAATGTACCTAGAATTTTACCCACCCAAACCGGTAAAAAATTCGTTTCCCATAATGGAATGCTATTTATACTTACTCCCTGGATTGATGGAGACAAATGCGACTATGATAATATTAACCATGTAATAGACGCATCTATTACTTTAGCAAATTTTCATAAGTTTTCACGTGGCTTTTATCCAATCCCTGGTAGTAAATTACGTCTAGGATATGAAGACATGTACTTGTCGATGAACCGTCATTTTAATCAATTACTTAATTTTTCAAACCTTGCTTTCAAATATGGTGATGATTTTTCAAAACTATATATTGAGAATTTTGATGCGTGCATAACTCTAGCAAAAATTTCAATAGAAAATGCTTCACACATAAACTCGAATAATTTAAGCAAGTCCTTATGTCATCTTGACTATGTAAATAAGAACATAATATTTGATGACTCAAATAAACTTTGGATAATAGATTTCGATAAATGCAAAATAGATTATTCGGCTCACGACATTTCATATTTTCTTAGAAGAATTCTAAAAAGAGAAAATACTAACTGGGATTTTGAGCTTTTAAAACATTGTCTTAATGCCTACGAGCAGATTCTTCCATTAACTCCAGATGATTACTGGTATATATCATCCTATATTAGTTTCCCACAGAAACAATGGAGATTATTAAGGGATTACTACAATAACATAAATGTTTGTAACAAGCAAGCTTTTATTCTTTTGCTAGAAAAATCTATGACAACCATAGAAAAACATATTGAAACTTCGCTAAACTTTAGCAATAGTCTTATAGTCTTATAGTCTTAATACCTTAATATTGATGAGAGCAACATGGCAAGGCACGTTCATAGGCTACTCGCTACGCTTAAGAAAGACTAAGTTTCCCGTTTGTCAAATTACTAGACCCTTTAAACTCGCTGCGCTCAAACAATAAATGGTCTTTAACGTAATTTAACAAACGGGAAACCAAGTCTTTCTAAAGCGTAGCTCGAATAGCCTATTTCACATACCTTGCCATGTTGCTTCTCAAGATTCATTAATATAAATAAAAGTTTATATTTATTGACATTAATGTTGTTAACTTGTAATGTTTAATTATGTTACCATTATAACAACTCCACGTTTTCATATACTTCTAAAATCATTATTATATAAAAATGATAACTAATTTTGTTAATAGAGTTGGTACAATCCTATAATAAATTTGGAGGTGCTTTAATTGGGGAAAAAAATAACCATTATAACTGTTTTTACAATATTAATTACATCTCTTGCTTTATATTTTCAATGGGCAGAATTTTATGAAGGTTTCAATTATAGTTCTGACAATCTTGCGTTTTCAATAATATTTGTATCAGCATGGCTACTATTTAGTTTTTACTTTGGCATAATTCAAGACAAAAAATATCAAAAATTTATCATTGTATATTGTAGTATTAATATCATTGCCGCTATAATTATTTATATTTTTGCTAATAATAAATTCATTCAAGCAGTACTACATCCATTTTATATATGGTACAGTGGACCAGTATATGGTTTTAGATATATGTTATTTGATTTATTTAGGTTAAATACAAATCAACAAACTATAATGTTAATAACATCACCGCTAGGCATGATATTTAGTTTTATAGGATATTGGCTTGGAAGTTTGGTATCGAAATTTAAAAAATCATAGATAAGCTATTTTCACGCTATTCATGCTCTCAAGTATAATTGTTTTTAATTCACTTTTGTAGAAGAGTAAGAACTAACTAAACTTCATACTATACTTATAATTTATACAACAAAAATTATTTAACTCTTTTGTTTTGATTTTAGATTTAATTTTAACAACATATCCCATATCTCATATCCAAGAAATGTTCCTGCCGTATTCATCAATATATCATTTAATTGCACAAATCTTCCAGTAAAAATCTGAAGGAATTCAATTGTTCCCGAAAAGATTAAACCAATTAAAATCCCATAAATCCATTTATTTTTCAGTTTCTTAAAAACAATTGAGGAAAAGAAACCAAAAGGAGTAAAGAGAGCAATATTCAACAATGTTGCCATTGATAACCCTTCTTGTCCAAATAAAGCAAAGCTATAATTCACGCGGCCATTAACTATTGCAGTTGTGCTGAAGTCTCCACCAATGATTCCTGTTATCTTTAATATAGTTATAACAACAAGAATCCATGCGAATTCAGATAACATACTCAACGTTTTAAATTCTATTGTTCTTTTAGTTAAAAACTTTCCACCATTGAATATAATAAAAACAATAAATGCTATAGGTATTAAATAAATTAACGTTCCTATTCCTTCTCGCAAGTAATTTATTAACATTTCTAGTTCTCCCTTCTTTTCGTCACACATATAAATAAACTTTACCCGCATTTTCTTACTGTTGTTCTCTCCTACTATTTACTTCAAATATTTCTATCTTAGACTTATTAAAAACCCAAAATACTATAAACATCAATAAACTCCATAACTGAAAAGAATAAGGAATAATGAACTTTCCTCTGTTAATTTTGTTAGTAATCTTTTCCGATAACACAGTCATTTCAAAAATAAGGCTAATTAAAATAGAAATCAAAATATACTTTAAAATTATACTACCTATCATCATTTCCTACCTCGTATTAAAATCAATTATTCCTTCCCAATTTTCCCTGGCTTAACGTAGTACTTGATATATAACTTATGTGTTATTAAGTAAAAAGCAAAAGGGACTGTACCCTAAAATGATTTTCACTCACTTTAAGCCAGTCCCTCGAATTTTGTCCTTTAACTCTTCTCTCTTAACTGTTTTTACCCTCTAGGGTTCTTAACTTGAGCTTGTGCTGCTGCAAGTCTAGCAAGTGGAACTCTGAATGGAGAACATGATACATAATCAAGTCCTACATTATGGCAAAATTCAACAGAAGAAGGATCTCCACCGTGCTCACCACATAATCCCAAATGTATATCTGGCCTAGTTTTCCTTCCTAAGGTAACTGCCAATTGAACTAGTTTACCAACACCTATCTGATCTAGTTTTGCAAATGGATCTGATTCATAAATCTTGTTGTCATAATAATCACCTAAGAATTTTCCTGCATCATCTCTTGAAAATCCAAAAGTAAGTTGTGTTAGATCATTAGTTCCAAAAGAGAAGAATTCTGCTTCTTCTGCTATTTCATCAGCAAGAAGAGCTGCTCTTGGTACTTCTATCATTGTACCAACCTTATATTTTAATTCTATTCCTTCTCTTTTTATAATCGCATCTGCTGTTTGTAAAACAATATTCTTTACAAATTTCAATTCCTTAAGCTCGCCTACAAGTGGAATCATTATTTCAGGTACTATGTTATAACCCTTATTCCTTATAACTTCTATGGCAGCCTCTATGACTGCTGTTGTCTGCATTTCAGCTATTTCTGGAAAAGATACGCATAGTCTACATCCACGGTGACCCATCATTGGATTGAACTCATGTAAATATGATATTGTTGATTTCAATTCATCAAGACTAATGTTCATTTCTCTTGCCAGGTTTATTATATCCTCTTCAGCTGTTGGCAAAAATTCATGAAGTGGTGGATCTAGGAATCTTATAGTAACTTCCTTGCCTTCCATAGCTTCATATATACCAATGAAATCTTTTTTCTGCATTGGTAATATCTTTGCTAATGCCCTTCTCCTCTGCTCCGTGGTTTTAGCAACAATCATTTCTCTTACAGCTGCTATTCTATCCTCTTCAAAGAACATATGCTCAGTTCTACATAATCCAATGCCCTCAGCACCAAATTCTATAGCCTGCCTTGCATCTTTTGGAGTATCAGCGTTAGTTCTTATTTTTAATTTTCTAATGCTATCAGCCCAGCCCATAAACGTTCCAAAATAGCCACTAATTTCAGGAGATGATGTTTTAATTGCCCCGCCATATACATTTCCTGTACTACCATCTAATGATATATAATCGCCTTCATGAAAAACCTTCCCTTTAACAGTAAAAGTCTTTTCTTCTTCGTTTATATTTATTTCTCCGCAGCCAGCTACACAACAAGTACCCATTCCTCTGGCTACAACAGCTGCATGGGATGTCATTCCTCCTCTGACGGTTAATATGCCTTCTGCAGCAACCATACCTTCAATGTCCTCTGGTGAAGTCTCACGTCTTACTAACACTACTTTTTCCCCTGAAGCATGATGACTCTTAGCATCTTCTGCAGTGAAATAAACTTTCCCACTTGCGGCACCTGGGGACGCTGGTAAACCACTAGCAATAATTTCTGTGTTTTTCAATTCTTTAATATCAAAAACAGGATGTAATAAAGAATCTAGCTGCTTTGGTTCAACTCTTAATATTGCCTCCTCTTTAGTTAAAGAACCATCATTCACCATATCTACTGCAATTTTAAGTGCAGCCTGTGCTGTTCTTTTTCCATTCCTTGTTTGGAGAAAGTATAGTTTGCTCTGCTCTATGGTGAATTCCATGTCTTGCATATCCTTATAGTGTTTCTCTAATTTTTGGGCAATATCCATAAATTCATCAAAACACTGTGGAAGATCCTGAGCAAGCTTTGTTATTGGCTGTGGAGTTCTTATTCCTGCAACAACATCCTCCCCTTGAGCATTTATTAAGTACTCTCCAAATATCTTTTTTTCTCCTGTAGCAGGATCTCTAGTAAATGCAACTCCAGTACCTGAGGTTTCTCCCATATTTCCAAATACCATAGCTTGAACATTTACTGCCGTTCCCCAGTCTCCTGGTATGTCATTAATTCTTCTATAAACTATAGCTCTTGGATTATCCCATGATCTAAATACAGCAGTTATTGACTCTAATAACTGTTCCTTTGGATCTTGTGGAAAATCTTTACCAATTTCTTCTTTATATAATTCCTTAAATTTTGATACAAGTTTTTTTAAATCTTCACTTTTAAGTTCTGTATCAAATTTAACATTATTCTCTTCTTTTGCCTCATCAATCAGCTTCTCAAATTTTCTCTTCTCTATACCCATAACTACATCAGAAAACATTTGTATAAACCTTCTGTAGGAATCATATGCAAATCGATCATTATTCATGAGTTTTGCAACGCCTTCAACAGTGTTATCGTTTAACCCTAGGTTAAGAATTGTATCCATCATTCCAGGCATTGATACTCTTGCTCCCGATCTTACAGACACAAGCAATGGTTTTTCGATATCGCCAAAACGTTTACTTGAAATATCTTCAAGTTGTTTCAACGCTTTATCAATTTGATCTTTTATTGTCTCTGAAATTATTTTATCATCAGTATAATACTTAACACAAGCTTCAGTACTTACAGTAAATCCTTGTGGAACAGGAATACCCAAATTAGTCATCTCAGCTAGATTGGCGCCTTTACCTCCTAGCAAATTTCTCATTTTAGCATTTCCTTCTTTAAAAAGATACACATACTTTTTACTTTCCATAGTAATATCCATCCCCTTTTGATTAATTTTTTTCTCTATACTAAAGGATTAAATCCGTTAGTGCAATTAGCTTAAAACGTTACATCAATGAATACAATAAAAATCTATTCTATTCCGTTCCCAAGTTTTACAAATAGCTTAGTTATGTTCGTTTTTGATACTTTTCCTACTATTTTATATAAATCCTTGTTATCCTCTGAAAACTTTTCAACTACTGGCAAACTGTCTACTTCATGCTCTATAATCTTTTTCGCTGCCATATATACAATGTCTTCTGCTTTTACGCATATTATATTGGGCATTCTAGTCATAATGACGCCTACTGGTACCTTATTCATATCAGCAGTTCCTATAGAGATTTTTAAGAAGTCCTTTCTTGATACCGCACCTACGAGAGCCCCCTTATTTTGAATAAATAAGGTCCCAACATCCTTTAAAAACAAGTACATAAGCGCGTCATAAACTCTAGTTTCTTCTCCTATAACTATTGGCTTTGTCATTATGTCTTTTACTTTTATTTTTCTTATGTAATCATATAAAACACTACTAGATGGTTTTTGTGAATATATATATCCAACCTTTGGTTTTGCTTGAAGCATCCCTGTCATAGTAAGTATTGCCAAATCCGATCTTAAAGCAGCCCTTGTAACATTAAGTTTTCCAGCAAGCTTTTGACTAGTTATCGGATGATTTTCCTTAACTAGCTTTATTATCTCTTCTTGTCTCAGTGAAAATTTAATTTTACACACCCTCTTTCTAATCGTACAAGTTAATTATAACATTTAATTGAAATTAATAGTATACACTTTACAATTTTTATACAAATTTTAATAAAAAGGAATGTTATAATTTTTGTTTTCGCAAAAATCATAACATTCCTTTAACTTGTCACTTACTTTTCTGGTACCTGGAATCTGACAACTGCTTCTCTGTTACTTGTTACTTGTTACTGTCTTTGTCTTTGTCACTGTCTTTGTCCTTTTCTATATCCTCAGTGTCTTCAAATTTTACTGTGTATTGAAAAGAATTATCTGTTTCCTTGTTCTTTGTAAATTTATCTTTTACTTCCTCAGCTTTATCCTTTACGTCTTGCGCCTTATTCTTTATGTCTTGCGCTTTATCTTTTACAGAAGAAACAGTGTCTTTTATAATCTTGTTTACTACCTCTACAGTTCCATCTTCTCTAGTTATTTCTATAGTTACCTTTGCAACAATTGCAACTATAAATATTCCAGAAAATAGTACAGGCAAGAGAACCATTAGCGCAGCACTTGCTACAACACCTGCACTAACAGGAATATCCACAAGGACCTTTTCATCTTTTTTCACTTTTATTCTAGTTACATTTCCTTTTCTTATAACCTCTTTTATCCATTCAGTGAACTCTTCTTTAGATGTGTACATTGAATCTTTTGCAGTATCTTGATTTTTTTCAATATAAATCAACGCTTCTACTACATTTCCCTCAGCTACTTCTAACGCTTCCTTTGCCTCTGCATAGCTAACTCCAGTTCTTTCCCTGATAACATCAATTTTTTCTAGTGTAATTTCTTCCATATCAATCATTCCTCCTTAAACTATCTAATATTTCTAAACTTTTGGGTCTTTTACCATAACTTTGGAAAATTAAATTACTTAATACCGCATATATCTCATCTTTGATTTTGTTATTTAAATTTATTCTATAAATTTTATCCAGTTGTATTTTAGATAAAAATTTTAGCGTGTTAAATGTTGCATAACTTATAACCTTACCATTATTTTTTGCACATTCCTTGCAAATTCCTCCGTTGTATTCATAACTAAAGTAATTTGAAGAACTTATTTTTTTTCTACACTTGACGCAATATTCCATGTTAAGTCCATACCCTGTATGTGCTAAAAGTTTTACTTCAAATGCTCTTATTAGTGTTTCCAAATCTCCAATATTATTTCTCATAAGATAAAATGCAACAACAAACCCCTTAAATAATAATCTATTACTTTCTCCTTCTACCATAGAAAAATCTATTAATTCGCAGAGATACGAAGCATATGCTATAGTGTCTAAATCTGATAAAAATTCTTGGAAAGAATCTAATATTATACCTTCATTTAAACTGAACATACCCTTGCCTTTAAAAAGAGTATAATTTCCAAAACAAAAATCCGATGAACTTGCCATAAGTTTACTTCTATTTTTCTTTGCACCTTTTGCCATTACAGTTATCTTACCAAATTTTTCTGTAAATATCCACAAAAGTTTATCACTTTCACCTATATCTTTACTCCTAAGGATTACTCCCCTACTGTTAAATATAGACAGAATATCACCCCTCTACCTATATTCTTTCCTTTTTATCAAAATTAATTATTATTTTTATTTTTTGTAACCAAATTCATTTAGCAAAAATGTATTATCTCTCCATTCTTTCTTAACTTTAACCCAAATTTTTAATCTAACCTTTGCATTTAAAAATTCTGCTATATCACGTGTGGCATACCTATTAATTTTATTAAGCATGCTACCTTCTTTACCTATTATTATTCCCTTATGAGAATCCTTTTCGCAATATAAATTAGCATCTATTTTATATACATTTTTTTCATTTTGTTTCATGATTAAAATATCTACAGCTATTCCGTGAGGTACTTCTTCTTTTAATAATTTTAATGCTTTTTCTCTTATTATTTCCCCAACTACAAATTTTTCCTGTACATCAGTAAGCATATCATCAGGATAATATTTAGGTCCTTCTGGCATATTTTCTCTCATGAGGTCCAACAATACATCTACATTTTTACCATTGAAGGCACATATTGGGATTATTTCTTTGAAAGCATATTTACTAGAGTAATTATTAAGTGTTGCTGCAACTCTTTCTGGTGTTGATTCATCTATTTTATTAATTACCAAAAACACAGGAATTTTTATATCCTTTAGTTGCTCAAGTATAAACTGGTCTCCTTTTCCCATCTCAACATCTGCATTAGCTACAAACACAATCAAATCTACATCTTTGAATGATCCAGTAGCTAAGTTAACCATATATTCCCCAAGTTTATGTCTTGGTTTATGTATACCTGGGGTATCTACAAATACTAATTGAGATTCATCATTAGTTAATATAGTATGTATATTATTTCTTGTTGTCTGTGGTTTGTTTGATACTATTGATAGCTTTTCACCCATTATATAATTAAGTAAAGTTGATTTTCCTACATTTGGCCTTCCTACGATTGCTATAAATCCTGATTTAAACATATTTCCTCCTTATTTACGTACAAAAAATAAAAATAGACTAATTCGCGAACCATCTATTTTTCTGATGCTGCATTATCTAGATCCTTACTTGTAAATGCTCCTGGTAAAACTTCTTCTAAATTTTTAACTATATAATCATTTTCATCCCGAGCTAAAATTATACTTGTGTTTTCATTAGCAAATTCTGCTATTACTTGTCTACAAATACCACATGGATATGTGTAATTTTTAAGGTCCCCAACAATAGCAATTACTACAATTTCTTTTAAGCCTTCTGAAACAGCCTTAAAAATAGCAGTTCGCTCAGCACAATTTGTTGCTCCATAAGATGCATTTTCAATGTTACACCCCGAAAAGATTTTTCCATTTTCCATAAGAACAGCTGCTCCAACTTTAAAATCTGAATATGGTGCGTATGCTTTTTCTCTTGCGCCTAACGCCTCGGTAATTAACTCCTTGTAATCCATAAATATCTCCCCTAAGTTTAATCACAAATTGTGTATAGATTATAACACTACACCAACATAAAAGTATATAGTAGCATCTTATTCAAATAGTTTAAATAGCAATATAGTGAGTAGTGTACCAAACGCAGCTCCAGCTAATACTTCAAATATTGAATGTACCTCAGAGTCAACCCTACTTTGTGCTACTATAAGAGCTAGCAAATAACACAATAGAATTACTAGTGGTTGTGCAGATATAAGTGCTATTAGTGTTGCTACTGAAAAAGAAATGGCACTATGCCCACTAGGCATTCCACCTCTGAGTGGTGTTCCTTCACCAAATATTGCTTTTACAATAAGTGTAGCTATACATACAATAACGAGTATTACAAATATCATATATGGATTTGAATGTTTAATTTTATTAATAACTACTAGTGATATTGGTCTCACTTTATCTCCAAATATAATATAACCAACTATGATAGAATTTATTGCAGTAACTAATACGGCTCCTGCTGCTACGTTCTTTGCTATTTTAGCTAACGGGTGATAATAATTAGCTAGCATGTCTACAGTGCATTCTACCGCTGTATTAAGCATTTCTGCTGATATCACCATAGTAATTGAAATAGTTATAATTAAAAGTTCTACTTTGCTAATATCTGTTAAAAAACAGGCTGTCAAAACAATTAATGTTGCCACCATATCTATTCTCATATTTCTTTGTGTCCTAACCGCATAAAGCATTCCATCAATGGCATAATTAAAACTATCCACTACTTTTTTTACTTTCATATACTAGTCACCCTTCTCACCCTAACTATCTGTTTATTTTAAATTTTTTTAATATTTCCTCTTCTCGTCGCCTCATAATTTCTTTATCATTGTCCTCCATATGGTCATAGCCTAACAAATGTAGCACTGAATGTAATGTAAGATATGCAGACTCACGAATAAATGAATGGCCAAACTCTAACCTTTGTTCTTCTGCTCGTTCTAGTGAAAGTGCTATATCTCCAAGTACAATTCTACCTTCATCTAGATATATATCCCCAAACTCCATATCTTTATATACTTCCTTGTAAACTTTTTTTTCTGGATAATCAAGCATAGGGAACGAAAGCACATCTGTAATTGAATCTATGTTTCTTGTTTCATTATTTATTTTTTTTATCGTCTCGTTATCGATTAAAATAACCGAAACCTCATATTCAATTTTTACTCCCTCAGCTTTTAGTGCATAGTCAATTAACTTTTTTATGATATCTTCGTTTTCCCTTGAAAAATCTATTTTGTCTTGCCTATTATCAATGAAAATCATTTTTTATGCCCCTTTCCCTCTGGCAATAATGACTTGTCCGTAGGATATTCAATTCTTTTATGATAAATTCCATTTAAACAACTTAAAATTGCATTTCTTATTTTATTTAAATCCTTAAATGTTAGATCACAATTATCAAATTGTCCTTCGCTTAATTTGCCCTTTATTATATTATTAACCATTTCTTCTATTTTACCCTTTGTTGGTTCTGGTATTGATCGAACGGCCGCTTCAACACTGTCGGCAATCATTATTATTGCACTTTCTTTAGTTTTAGGAATTGGTCCTGGATACATGAAACTTTCTTTATTAACTTTTTCTGGATTATCAGAAGAGTTTTTCATAGTTATATAAAAATATTTCGCTACAGTTGTCCCATGATGTTCTGCTATTACATCTTTAATTACTCCAGGCAGCTTGTATTCTTCTGCAAGTTCTAATCCATCCTTTACATGCGCTATTACAACTAATGCACTTAGATTAGGAGTCATCTTATCATGAGGATTAGCCTTACCAAATTGATTTTCCTTAAAAAAGTATGGTCTTGTTATTTTCCCAATATCATGATAATACGATGCAACTCTTGCAAGGACTTGATTACCTCCAACTTCTTCAGTAGCAACCTCTGCCAAATTTGCAACCATAATACTATGATGATATGTGCCGGGAGCTTCAACTAACAATCTTTTAAGTAACTTTTGATTAGGGTTAGAAAGTTCAAGAAGCTTCATCGAAGTTACAATATTAAAGACATTCTCTAAAATTGGGAGAAAACCTATGGTCAATATTGCCGAAATAGTTGCTCCTAAAAACGCAAATGCTGTATACTCAAGTATTTCAAAAAAATTATTTATAATCAAAAATCCAATTGAAAAAGTTAGTATTGAGTTCATGAGTCCTATATAAATGGATGCATATAATATATCATTTCTCATCTGCATCTTTTTTAGAAACATAGATGTCATAAGTGCACTCATTACCGCTATGAATATTATTTGTACGTTAAACTCCACCACAGTTCCCATTAATATACAATTAAAAAGACTTATAAATAGTGATACCCTATCATTTAGTAAAATAGTTAATAACATTGGTAAAAATGCAAGTGGTATTAAAAACGGTGAAATTATGTTGATAGTTCTTGAAAAAATCAAAAAAATTATATTTAATAAAAATATAAGTATCAGATTACTGTTATTATTAAATATTTCATTATGTCGTTTATACAAATAGTATCCTTCAAAAAATAGTACAATAAAATCAAGTGCACCTAAGCTTACATATATGTACCAATTAGAGTTTCTATTGTTATTCAGTAACCCCAGGTCTGATAATATTCCCAATTGTTGTTTTGTTATTGGTTCACCTTGATTTACTATTAGTTGACCTTTTTTTATCATTACAGGTACGACTTTTTTCTTAGAACTTTCCTTAATATCATTTGTTTTGTCTTGATTTATAGAAAGATTTGGTTTTATATAATATTCCGCTACAATAATACCAAGCTCGGAAATTTGTTTTTTTAGCTTAGATTTATTAAATTGGCTGCTTATATAGTTTCGTGCATTATTTGTGTCGCTAGTAATGCTATCTTCCCTTATACCAGTTGAAAACATACCTTTCATAGATTTTAGAATCAAATTTTGTAGACTACTATTATCATCAGCACTTATTGTTAACCATGTATTTACCTCTGTATCGGTCAAATTGTACCCTACATAAGTTCTTAACATAGTTTCTTTTTGCTTTATATCTATACTTTGACCTCTAAGTCCATTAATTTTATCAAAATCGCTATTTAAATCCTTCTCAGCCTCTGCTTCAACGTCTCCATTTTTATCATATTGTTGTCCAATAAAATTAACAGCTTCCTTTTCTCGTTCACTGGTTGCGGTTTTATCTTCAACATCCCTCTGCGCTTTTATATCCACATTAGCTATTTCGCCCTCTTTTAAGTTGTAAGTTTTTGGTACAATAGACGTTAGCATAATGGCATATATTATAATAAAAGCTGTGAAAAATATAAAAGTTTTTTTCAATATTTCACCTCTTACTATATTTGTAATCCTCATATGAATTCACCCTTTTGTTTTTCTTTCTATTTTTGAATTTCAGCTATGTTTTCCTCAGTAGTAACAAGTACTCTTACCTTAAGCATATTTCCTTCTGCATTACTTTCCACCGTTTTATTTATAACATTAACAGTTCTATCAAATTTTAATATTATATTTTTATATATTAGGCTAGAAGTTTTATCTGTAACAATTTTAGTATCCAATTTAATATTTTCTTCTTTTACCTGGTAATACATTTCCTTTTTTATGAAATTATCATCTTCTTCTATTTTATCATATTTGACAAATTTATTTAAACTATTTTTAAAATAAAGTTTTCTTCCAAATACGTTTATAAAATAATTTTTTATTACATTACCTGTTCTTGTTTTTTTTACATAACTTAATGGTACTTCCATAACTTCATCATAATAAGTTTTGGCTATTACATCTCCACTGGCATGAACCTTAAATGTTGATCCTTCCTTGCCTTGCTCACCGTTAACTACAAGTTGACCCTTTTTAACAACGTCACCTGCCTTTACAACACTCGTACCTGCTTTAGTATATACTCTAGCTATTATGCCATCTTTTTTTGCAACAATATTACAAGGAGAATTGTCATTTACTATTTCAGGCAAGGCTTGCCTCTCTACCAATGTCACCTTTAATTTAGAGCCTTCTATCCTTACCCTATCCCAAAGTATATTATCATTATTTTTCTTCAGATCTTCTTCTATGTTGTAAACATTAATATTTTTTTTATAAATCCCCGGTACAACTCCTAGATTCTTTAATTCTTCCCTTATCTCATAAGGTGCAATATTTTTTTCTGTTTTTATATCTATTCCCCAAATAAAATTAGATAAATAAGTAATTATTCCAATGAAAAAAAGAGAACCAAACACCAAGGCTACTCTCCTTTTAAGTTTTATCTTTAGAAATGGTATACCTTTTCTGTCAATTATCTTGATTTTACTTTTTGTCTTATATGCTAGTTCTCTAGTTTTGCTATAATCCTCATAATTTATATCAAAACTAATACTATTGATACTTTCTTTTCTAATATTCATTTGCACTATTTTATTTTTACATAATAGATTTATAAATCTCTCTAATTCCTTAGACTTAAGTTGTATTCTCAGCAATCCACGTCTTCGCCCAAATAAATTGTATTTATTTTCCATCATTCCTACCCTCGTATTCTACAGATTTAAATTTACCACCCAGAACTATAGTTTTCCCCGAGATAAATAATATTTGCAGGTTATATCCATTTATATTCATATACCCGTAACAACATTTTATCTTTATAAAGTCCTCACAAAATTTTAATATTCCTTGATGATTTTCAATAGTTATCTCTTCATTGCCAATAACTATTATTTTAGGCATGTTTAATACTATGTCTCTAGGTATGTCTAATTTATCAGCTAACTTTCCTTTGACCCTCAAAATTTTATTTTCCAAAATAAAATACCCACAAAAATGCTTTCATATAAATTTATGAAAGCCAGAACCTACAAATTACTAATTATTAAAATATTACAAAAAAATAAGAAGCCCGGCTTAACCAAACCGGACTTCATCTATTAATTATTTACTTAAATATTCCTTAACTAACTTGCTGACTAAAGAACCATCAGCACGTCCTTTAGTTTTTGGAACAATAGCAGCCATAAGTTTTCCCATATCTTTCATGCTATTAGCTTCTACTTCGCTAGCTATATCAATTATCAAATTCTTGATTTCATCTTTTGTTAACTGCTGAGGAAGGTAATTCATCAGAATTTCAATTTCAGCACTTGTAGCATCCACCAGATCCTGTCTCTTTCCTTTTTCAAATTCTACAAGAGAATCACGTCTTGACTTAACTTCTTTTGCCAAAACATCAATGATCTGTTCATCACCCAATTTAATGGATTTTGTTTTTTCAATTTGTAACACAGCAGCTCTTGCCATACTTATCGTGGTTGCTCTAAGTTTATCTCTACTCTTTAGAGCATCCTTCCAATCCTGCTGTAGCTTTTCTTTAAGGGACATTTTATGTGCCTTCTTTCAAAACTCTATTTAAACTTTCTCTTTCTGGCAGCTTCTGATTTCTTTTTCTTCTTTACACTAGGTTTTTCGTAGTGTTCTCTTTTTCTTACTTCAGAAAGCACTCCTGACCTGGCACATTTTTTCTTAAATCTTCTCAAAGCGTTTTCTATTGTTTCGTTTTCTCCAACTTTAATTTCTGACATCTGTATCCCTCCCTCCGCTAGTACAATTCAAATTAAACTAGCTTCCATATGGGCTAAATAGCACTTTGCCTATTATACAACATTTAGCGTATCAATGTCAATATACTTCATGATTTAAGCCACTCTATTATATATTATGCCACTATTTTTAATTTAAACTTTTTATGCCATAGATATTTTTAATTTTTTTCCTCCAATAACGTGAAAATGTACATGGGGAACAGTTTGCCCAGCGTCTCCATTACAATTTGACACAACTCTGTATCCACTTTCTGCTATTCCTAACTCTTTTGCAATTTTACCAATAAGAATAAAAATATGTCCTATAATTTCTTCATCTTCTAGTGTTACTTCATTTAAATTCGAAATATGTTTTTTTGGTATAACTAGTACATGTACAGGTGCTTCTGGGCTTATATCTTTAAAACACAGAACCTTATCATCTTCATATACCTTAGTACTTGGTATTTTTCCTTCGATAATTTTACAAAATAGGCAATCTTTCATTTTATCACCCCCTGTAGTTATTATTCAACATAAGCATATTATTTCCTTCATAAATTTTAATATAATACTATTATTTTTCAGGTACTTCACCAATAATATATTCATTTCCTATTTTCTGAAGTTCAGTTTCGACTATTTCACCCATCACTGGACTCGCCATTGCTTTAGCTACTACTCTTATATAATTTTTTGTGTATCCTTCATAGCTATCATTATCTCCCTTAAAACTGTTCTCATACAATACCTTCATTGTCCTACCTAAAAATTTTTTCATAAATTTATCTTCTAGTGTTTTGTTTAAAGATATTAATTTTTTACTTCTTTCCTCTTTTATATTTCCATTTACCTGATCTTCCATGGCCGCAGCTTTTGTTCCTTTTCTTGGACTGTATTTAAATATATGCATCTTCGAAAGTTCAATATCACTTAAAAATTCAAATGTTGCATTAAATTCACTGTCAGTTTCCCCAGGAAAACCTACAATTATATCAGTAGTAATGGATACATCTTCAATATGTTTTCTAAGTTCATTTACTATTCTTTTATATTCTGCAGCAGTGTACTTTCTATTCATCCTTTTTAGCGTTTCATCACACCCGCTTTGAAGCGATAGATGAAATTGAGGGCACATTTTTTTTAAATGAGATATTTTTTCTATAACTCCATCTGTAAAAAAGTTTGGATCTATAGATCCAATTCTTATTCTTTCAATACCACTAATCTTATTTATAATCTCAAGTAATTTTAGAAGATTCCAATCACCATCTAAATCTCTACCATAAGATGCTGTATGTATACCTGATAATATTATTTCTTTAAATCCATGATCCGCCAATTTTTTAACCTCTTCTAATACCTGCTTCGGTTCTTTACTGCAAACTCCACCTCTTGCATATGGTATAAGGCAATATGAACAAAATTGATTACAACCATCCTGTATTTTTAGAAATGCTCTTGTTTTATCCTGATATTCTTCAATATGTAGATCTTCAAAAGCCTTACTCTTAAATACATCATTAACTACTATTTGCTGTTTTTTTTCATCTATAGCTCTATTTACGTAATAAACAATTTGTCCTTTATTTTTTGTACCTAATATAACGTCCACACCATCAATACGAGAGATTTCTTCAGAAGCCATCTGTGCATAACATCCAACCACAGCAATTATAGCCTCACTACTTAGTTTTTTTACTCTACTTATCATCTGTCTTGATTTTTTATCACCAACATTAGTTACTGTACACGTATTAATTACATATACCTCTGAAAATTCAGTATGATTTACTACTTCATAGCCTTCTTTTATAAATTTTTCTGCCATGGCTTCAGTTTCGTATTGATTAACTCTGCAGCCAAGTGTAATAAAAGCAACCTTCATTAATTTCTTCCTCCAATATCTCCCAGTTCGTATAATAACAATGAGGCACAAACAAAACCAGCGGTCTCAGTTCTCAAAATCCTAGGTCCTAAAGTAACAATTTCTGATCCCAGACTGCTTAATTTTTCTATTTCTTCCTCTTCAAATCCGCCTTCTGGACCTATTACAATTGCCACATTTTTTATATTTTTATTCTTTAATTTGCAAATCATAGCTTTAATCCCAAAATTCTCTTTATTTTCGTATGGAACTACAATTAAATCATAAGAATCGGCTTCCCCTAAGAGAACACTAAATTCTACAGGTTCATTAACCTTTGGGATTATTGTTCTTTTGGATTGTTTACATGCCTCAAGCGCTATTTTATTCCACCTATCTATCTTTTTAAATTCTTTCAATTCATTTTTTATTATAACTCTTTCGGTAATTATAGGTGTAATACCCATAACTCCCAGTTCAGTTGCTTTTTGAATAATGAGATCCATTTTAGTAGCTTTAGGAAGTCCTTGATACAAATGTATTTTTACAGGGCTTTCATTATTAATATCCGTTTTTTTTATAATTTCACATAACACATTGGTTTTACTTACATCCTTTATCTGTGCTAAAAATTCTTCCCCTACACAATTGTTTATATTTACCCTGTCTCCAGATTTAAGTCTAAGTACTTTATAAATATGCTTAACATCATCACCTTGAATGTTTACTAAATCACCATCAATACAGCTTTCATTAACAAAAAACTTGTGCATAAAAATTTATTCACTCCTCACAATTCATCCTCAAAAAGAACTATCATGCTTACCCGTTTTTTTTGAAGATACTGAAACTAACTTAGAATCAAAGTTTAGCAACAATACAATTCCATTCGCCTTGGTTATTTATCTCCAATATTTCAAAACCATACTCTTTTAATTTGTTTACAACAACCTTAACTTTATCATTAATTATTCCTGATGTAATAAAGTATCCATCTTTCTCTAAACAATTAACAACATCTGGAGTTAAAAGCGCAATAACTTCTGCTATTATGTTGGCAACTACAACATTTGCTTTACCTTCAATAACGTCCAGAAGATCACCATGTCTAATTTCAATATTATCCAATTTGTTATAACCTACGTTCTGCTTAGCAGAATCAACTGCTACTGGGTCTAAATCAACTCCAATTGCCTTTTTAGCCCCTAGCTCTGCAGCTGTAATAGCCAGTATTCCCGAACCTGTACCTATATCAAAGACAATACTATCTTTATCAACATATCGTTCTAATGCTTGAATACACATTCTTGTAGTCTCATGAGTCCCTGTACCAAAAGCCAGTCCTGGATCAAGTTCTACAATTAGTTCATGTTCTTTTTTCTCATACTCTTCCCAAATAGGTTTAATTACAATTCTTGCGCCTACTCTTGTTGCCTTGTAATATTCTTTCCAGTTATTTGCCCAATCAACTTCATTAACCTTATTAAAAGTTACAATACCTTCGCCCTTATCAATTCCAAACTGTCCCAAATTATCTATAGCTTCTTTAATATATTTAATATATCCATTAAATTTATCATCTTGTTTATAATATGCCTTAATGACAGCGCCATCTTTTACACTTAAAAGAGTTTCGTCAAAATAATCCCAATCTCCAGCATGTTTCTTTTTAAACTCCAAATCATTGGAATCCTCGATAGAAACTCCCTTTACTTCCGTATTATATAAAATTCCATTTACTGCCTCTACTGCTTCGCTGCTAGTTATTATTTTAACTTCAATCCATTCTCTATCCATTTTTAAATTTCCTCCGTAACATAATGATTTGCTCATTATACTATATTATGCCTACTAGCCCCTTAAATAATCACCTAAGTGCTTAACTTTGTGCATGTTATGTCTTATGTCGTTTGCCACGTTATGTCTTGCATCTTGTGTGTTTTAACTCTTCTCTCTTAACTTTTAACTCTTAACTTAATGAACTTGGCTAGTAATCTTTTTAACAAGAGCCTTATATCCTCTAATAATTTCTCTAATTTCTTCATCGCTATCTTCAATTTCATCACTAATATCAGTTCTTAATTCTTCAATTCTATTATTGATTAAATCAACAACTTTTTTCACATCTGCCTGTTCCAATTCTAATTTCATAAAAACCACCCCAATAATTATTTTTTTAATGATGCCTTATCTAATTATAACAAAAAAAACGTACAAATTATGTACGATTTTTTGTATTTTTGCTAACACTTTATTTAAAAGGATGTTTTAACTTATTTATAAATGGATTTTTTTCTTCTTCAACTGTTTCACCACTTGCTTCCATAAACAATTTCAGAGCAGCTTTTTGCTTTTCATTTAATGCCTTTGGCACATCAACAATAACTCTAACATATTGATCACCTCTACCATTTCCATTGACCCTAGGAACACCTTTTCCTTTAAGTCTAAATCTTGTTCCTGGTTGAGTTCCTGTTGGTATAGTATATTTTACGTCTCCATCAACAGTTGGTACTTTTATCTCTACTCCAAGTGTTGCCTTTGCAAAAGATAAATGCGTGTCGATATAAATATCAAAACCTTCTCTTTTAAAAGTTTTACTAGTTCCAACTCTTAGGTTTATATATAAATCTCCTGAAGGTCCATTATTCTTTCCATGTTCTCCATGACCTCTTAATGGTATAACATTACCTGTATCAACTCCAGCAGGAATTTTTACTGTTATTTTCTTGTTTTTGCGAACTGTCCCTGTACCATGACAACTTCCACATGGATCTGTTATTATTTTCCCTTTACCACCACATTTGTCACATGTTGCCTGGGTAACAAAACTTCCCAGTGGCGTATTTCTTTGAACTCGTATTTCACCAGTTCCATGACACTTAGTACAAGTCTTTGGTGATGTTCCAGCCTTAGCACCTGTTCCATTACACTTTTCACAATTTTCATTTCTTGTGATGGATATTTCCTTTTCAATTCCAAAAACTGCTTCTTCAAATGTTAGAGTAATAGTATACTCCATATCGCTTCCTCTTTCAGGACCATTTCTTCTTCTTCCTTGCCCTTGCTGAGAGAAACCACCTCCAAAAAAAGATCCGAAAATATCGCCTAAATCTGAGAAATCAAAATCTCCTGCTCCTTGACCTGGTCCTGGTCCTCCGTTAAAATCTGCTGTTCCATATTGGTCATAATTAGCTTTTTTCTGTGGATCAGATAAAACCTGATATGCTTCGTTTATTTCTTTAAATTTTTCCTCCGAGTCCTTGTTTCCCTTGTTTTTATCAGGATGATATTTTATTGCATTCTTCCTAAAAGCCTTTTTTATTTCGTCGTCACTAGCTCCTTTTTGCAAGCCTAACATTTCGTAATAATCTTTTTTTGCCATCCATTTCACACCACCTATATTTATATATGAATTCCAATCTATAAGGCAAATTCAACACGCCATATAACATAAAATAAGGGAAGGGGCTATACCCATTCCCTTATACATTATACTTTGAAACATAAAAATCTTCCACAATTATTTGTTCCATTGACAGAGCCGCAATTTCACAGCAGCAACTACCATCTGGATAATGGTTTCTAAGTTTAAATGGTAATGCCCTTAAAACTAAGAACTCTATTTCTTATCGTCATCGACCTTGTAGTCAGCATCTACTACATTGTCATCCTTAGGATTTGCTCCTGCTTCTCCTGCTGCATTAGCATCTGCTCCTGCTGCTCCTTCTGCTTTGCTTGCTTCTTCATACATCTTAGTTGATACAGCATAAAAAGCTTGTGTTAATTCTTCAGTTGATTTTTTAATAGCTTCTATATCGTCACCATCTTTAATCTTCTTTAATGCTTCAACTTTAGCTTCAACATCTGTTTTATCTTCAGCTGATACCTTATCTCCAAGATCTTTTAATGATTTTTCTGTCTGATAAACCATTTGATCAGCACCATTTTTTACTTCAATTGATTCTTTTCTCTTTTTATCTTCATCTGCATACTTTTCAGCTTCTTTAACAGCCTTATCTATCTCAGCATCATTAAGATTTGTTGATGCAGTTATTGTGATATTAGCTTCTTTACCTGTACCCTTATCTTTAGCTGAAACATTTACTATTCCGTTAGCATCTATATCAAATGTAACTTCAATTTGTGGAACTCCTCTTGGAGCTGAAGCTATTCCTGATAATGTAAATGTACCAAGTGTTTTGTTATCATTAGCCATTGGTCGTTCACCTTGAACAACATGTATTTCAACTGATGTTTGACCATCTGCTGCAGTTGAGAATACTTGACTCTTTCTTGTTGGTACTGTTGTATTTCTTTCTATTAATGCAGTAGCTACATTACCATAAGTTTCAATTCCAAGTGTTAGTGGAGTTACATCAAGAAGTAATACATCCTTAACATCACCAGTTAAAACACCTGCTTGTATAGCAGCTCCTACAGCAACACACTCATCAGGATTAACTCCCTTTGAAGGATCTTTTCCTGTAAATTCTTTAACTGCATCAACTACTGCTGGAATTCTTGTTGAACCTCCTACAAGTAATACCTTATCTATATCACCAATTGTAAGTGATGCATCTGCAAGTGCTTTTTTCATTGGCTCTATTGTAGAAGCAACTAGATCGTGAGTTAACTCATTGAATTTTGCTCTTGAAAGAGTCATGTCAACATGTTTTGGACCATTAGCATCTGCAGTTATAAATGGTAAATTGATATTTGTCTGCATTGATGATGACAATTCAATCTTAGCTTTTTCAGCTGCTTCTTTTAATCTTTGTAATGCAACTTTGTCATTTCTTAAGTCTATACCATTTTCTTTTTTGAATGTATCTGCAATATAATTCATTACATTGTTATCAAAGTCATCTCCACCAAGTTTTGTATTACCGTTTGTAGATTTAACTTCAAAAACTCCATCACCAAGTTCAAGTATAGATACATCAAATGTACCTCCACCTAAATCATATACAAATATTTTTTGATTTGTATCCATTTTATCCATACCATAAGCAAGTGCTGCTGCTGTAGGCTCATTTATAATTCTTAATACTTCAAGTCCTGCTATTTTACCAGCATCTTTAGTTGCTTGTCTTTGGCTATCGTTAAAATAAGCTGGAACTGTGATAACAGCTTGAGTAACTGTTTCTCCAAGATATGCCTCAGCATCTGTTTTCAATTTTTGAAGAATATAAGCTGAAATTTCTTGTGGAGTATGATCTTTACCATCAACATTTACTTTGAAACCAGTACCCATTTGTCTTTTGATTGATATTATTGTTTTATCTGGATTAGTTATAGCCTGACGTTTTGCAACTTGGCCAACCAATCTTTCTCCATCTTTTTGAAAAGATACAACTGATGGAGTTGTTCTTGCTCCTTCTGCATTTGCAATTACAGTTGGGTCTCCACCTTCCATAACTGCTACACATGAATTAGTTGTTCCTAAGTCAATACCTATTACTTTTGACATAATAAAAAGCCTCCTAATTTTTCACTTCAATTTTATTTATTAATCTAGTACGATACTAATTTGCTACTTTTACCATACTATACCTTATAACTTTATTGTTTTTTTGATATCCTTTTTGGAGAACTTCAACAATAGCACTTTCTCCGCACTCTTCATCTTCAATATGCATCACTGCATTATGCAAGTTAGGATCAAATTTACCACTGGCATCTATTTCTTCTACGCCTAACTTTTCAAGAGAATCTTTAAATTGCCTAAGAGTCATTTCGATTCCTTTTTTAAGATCATCTAAACTTCCATCAATAGAAACAGCTCTCTCCATATTGTCTAGAGCAGGCAATACATTTTTAAGCACATCTATACAAGCATCTGAGTAAATACCTTCTTTTTCCTTAGCAGTTCTGTTTCTATAGTTTTCATATTCTGCCGAAGTCCTAAGAAGTCTTTCCTTAATGGCGTCTAACTCACCTTTTAGTTTAAAGTTTTCATCTTTAAGTTTAGCTCTACCAAATTTCATTTCTTTAAGCTCCTTCTCCAAAGATGCACTCTTCTCTTCAATGTCTTCGCCTTCTACATCTTCAAGTTTTTGTTCATCTTCAAGAGTTTCAGATGATACTACATCACCATCCTCTAATACATTTTCTTCTTCAACAACATTTTCTTCTTCAACAACATTTTCTGCTTCAACAATATTATCTTTTTTAACATCATTTTCTTTTTTAACATCATTTTCCTCTTTTTTAATTTCAGTCATTAAATTTCACCTCTAATCATCATCAAGATACATCTTGTTAATATTTTTATTTAACTCATCTGTTAAATTTGCTAATATAGCAACAACCTTAGAATATGGAATTCTGGTTGGCCCTATTACACCAATTGAGCCAAGAGGACGATCACCTATACCGTAAACGGCAGTTATGATACTACACTCTTTTGCCTTTTCTAAACTGTTTTCTTTACCAATTATTATAGACATTTTACCTTTGTTTTCCAAAATGTTTGCCATATTACTGACATTGCCTACAAACGACAATATTTTCTTTGCCTTATCTATATCTTTAAATTCTGGGTATTCCAGAATGTTTGTAGCTCCTTCAAAGTACATATCTTCTTCATCATTGTCACTTAAACTTTCATACAAATTAGGTATAATCGCATCAAAAATATCCTTGTATTCACCTAAGTCTTTTTTTAGATTATTGATAACTTCAAGATTAATCATATTGATTGATAAATTTTTAAGTCTAAAATTCAATAAAATATTTATTTTATTCAATTTTTCATTATCTACAGGATGTTTAACTCTTATCATGCTATTTTTTATAAGTCCCCCATCTGTAACAATTACAGATAGAACATTATAGTTATCAACATTTATCAATTGAACCGATTTTATTTTGCTTTCCATAACAGATGGTGCTTTAACCACACCAATCAAATTCGTAAGTTCAGATAAAACTATGGTTGCGTGACGAACTATCTTATCTACTTCATAAAGTGCATCATTTAAAAATTTATTTTTAATCATATATTCTTCTTGAGGTGAAAGTTTACGTAACTGCATCATTTTGTCAACATAAAGCCTGTAACCTTTGTCTGATGGTTTTCTTCCCGATGAACTATGGAGTTGCTCTATATACCCCATATCCTCTAAATCCGCCATTTCATTTCTTATAGTTGCAGAACTTATACCTAGATCATATTTTTTTGCTATTGTCCTTGAACCAACAGGTTCTGCCGTACTTATATAATCGTGTATTATTGCATGAAGGATTTTCAGTTTTCTCTCATCCATATCCATAGTTACCACCTCTTTATTAGCACTCGGCACCGCTGAGTGCTAATCACCATGCCTCTAAAGTATCACTATGAATTATTTTTGTCAACTTATATTGTAATTGCAAGTTGATCTTTATATTGATATTATCCTTATTTATTTCCACTATGCTTGATTTTTCGTCATATTTCTAGTGATTCCTTAAATTTTAATTATAAAGTCACTTAGAATATAGTTTGAAATTTCTATTCCCCTGCTAGAAAGGCGCATTTTACCTTGATTTTCAACTATCAGTTTTTCTTTTTTATATTTATTTATTACATCTCCATATACAGAATAAATATCTCTATTAAACAAGTCTTTGAACTTTTCTAATGAAATACCTTGAATTTCCCTAAGACCTAAAAACATAAATTCCTCCATGTCATCCTCAATGGTATTTTTATATTTCTCCACTATGCTATTTTTATTATTTGATATATTTTTGATATATTTTTTTACATTAGCTTCATTTTTATACCTAATGCCATTATAATATGAATGAGCGCTAGAACCCACTCCAATGTAACTGCCTAATTCCCAATATACAAGATTATGTTTACACTCAAATCCAATCTTAGAAAAATTAGATATTTCATATTGATAGTATGAATTTTCTTTTAACAATCTTTTAGTATCTGAATACATTTTTAAGATACTACTTTCACTTGGTAAATCCTCTTCACTATATAATTTATAAAAAGCTGTACCTTCTTCAATAATCAAACTGTAGCATGAAAGATGCTCAGGATTTAATCTAATTACAGTTTCTAATGTTTCAGACCACATTGCATTTGTTTGTCCTGGAAGTCCAAACATTAAATCTATATTTATATTGTCAAACCCTAAACTCCTTGCTAAATTATAACTTTTGACAAAGTCTTCATAGTTATGAATTCTTCCTAAAGTTTTTAGCAGTCCATCCTGTACTGCTTGAAGACCAATACTGAGCCTGTTAACTCCCATAGATTTTAGCAGCTTTAATTTTTCCTCTGTAAAAGTCCCTGGGTTTCCTTCTATAGTAAACTCAGCCCCTTTATCAATGCTCAGCATTCCAATGAATTTTTTTAAAGCTATTAATGCTTCTAAATTTAAATAAGTGGGAGTTCCCCCACCTATATATATTGTGGTTATAATGTTACTATCTTTAATTGTTTTTAATTCATTGCCCAATGCTTTTATATAATCATTCATCAATGGCTCTAAGTTACAAAAGGAAGGAAAATCACAGTAAAGACATTTCTGTTTACAGAAGGGTATATGGATATATAAAGCTATTTGTTCCATAACAACTCTCCCCCCTTTCTCAATTTAGGCATCTATTAAAAAACATCCTAGTAAACTAACTAGTTATTTTTTCAAAGATGCCCTATATAATTATTAATCTACCTTTAATATAGACATAAATGCTTCTTGCGGTATTTCAACATTTCCTACCTGTCTCATTCTCTTCTTTCCCTCTTTTTGCTTAGACAGTAATTTTTTCTTTCTACTTATATCTCCACCGTAACATTTAGCAAGTACATCTTTTCTGAGGGCTTTAACAGTTTCCCTTGCAATAACCTTGCCTCCTATAGCTGCTTGAATTGGTACTTCAAACATTTGTCTAGGTATAATTTCTTTTAATTTTCCAGCTATTGTTCTTCCTTTATGATATGCACTTTCCTCCGGTACTATCATGGAAAGAGCATCTACTACATCCCCATTTAAAAGTATATCTAGCTTAACAAGAGTTGCAATTGCATACCCGTCCATTTCATAGTCAAATGATGCATATCCTCTACTCTTTGACTTTAATACATCAAAAAAATCATATATAATTTCATTTAAAGGAATTTTATAGTTTAACATTACCCTAGTAGTTTCGATATATTGCATATCAATAAATGTTCCTCTTCTGTTCTGGCAAAGCTCCATTATGGTTCCAACATATTCTGATGGTGTGATAATAGATGACTTAACCATAGGTTCCTCCATAAACTGAATCTCAGTAGCTTCTGGCAAATTTGTTGGGTTCGTTATCTCTAAAAGTGTTCCATCAGTTCGGGTTATTTTATATATAACAGATGGTGCAGTTGTTATAATATTTAGATTAAATTCTCTTTCAACTCTTTCCTGAATTATCTCCATATGTAAAAGTCCTAAGAATCCACATCTGAATCCAAATCCCAAAGCTAATGAAGTTTCTGGTTCAAAACTTAGTGCAGCATCATTTACTTGAAGTTTTTCAAGTGCCTCTTTAAGTTCTCCATATCTAGCTCCATCTACGGGATAAATACCACAAAACACCATAGGTATAGCTGGTCTATAACCTTCAAGTGCATCTTCTGTAGGTCTACCTACCTCAGTTATTGTATCTCCTACATGAGCATCCCTAACCTCTCTCATTGAAGCTGTTATATATCCAACGTCCCCTGCCCTAAGTTCTTTCACTGGTAAATAGGCAGGTGAAAAAATACCAACCTCTATTACAAGAAATTCTTTGTTAGTAGCCATAAGTTTTATCTTTGTTCCTGGTTTTACAATTCCATCCATAACTCGTATATAACTTATTACACCTTTATACCCATCATAATATGAATCAAATATCAATGCTTTTAGTGGTGCATCCTCATCTCCAGTTGGTGCTGGTATCTTTTCTACCACTGATTCTAATACATCTTGAATATTCAGCCCAGTTTTCGCAGAAATAAGTGGCGCATCTGATGCATCGAGTCCGATTACATCCTCAATTTGTTTTTTTATTTCTTCCGGTCTTGCACTTGGTAAATCAATTTTATTTATTACAGGTATTACTTCAAGTCCATGGTCTAGTGCAAGATAGCAGTTTGCTAAAGTCTGAGCTTGGATTCCTTGTGTGGCATCCACAATTAGTATTGCTCCTTCACAAGCTGTTAAACTTCTTGAAACTTCATAATTAAAATCTACATGTCCCGGTGTGTCAATCAAATTAAATATGTACTCGTGTCCATCTTTGCCTTTATATATAAGTCTAGCTGCCTGAGACTTTATAGTTATACCTCTTTCTCGTTCTAAATCCATGTTATCCAGTACTTGTTCTTCCATCTCTCGTTTAGTAAGGGTTCCTGTTTTTTCTAAAAGTCGATCTGCAAGTGTAGATTTGCCGTGATCTATATGTGCAACTATGCAAAAATTTCTTATATACTTTTCTCTATTACTTTGCATTGATTCCCTCCTGTATTCCTCTGTGTCTGTACCTAATTATAACATAGCATATCTGCATATTGTCAATATATGACCATTTATATTATAAGATTCTATTGTATATGCCTACATTAGGTATCTTCAAAAAATTAAATATTCTGCTAGCCTATTCTTTTCCCAAGGCATGGATTTTATATTTAGATATTTCTAATCTTATATTTTTCATTTTTTTATCAATGCATCCTAGGTTTTCAATAACTTTTTTCTTACTATTTCCAATAAAAAATCTAGTTTCATTGATTTTCTTGCCCAAATTATCTATTATCTTACCATTTATGCACAAACTATACTTTGCAGATTCAAATCTAAGATCAAATGGGCTTAAATTAAATAGGACTCTATATTTAGGTACATTAATTTTAAAAACCAAATCGTTGTCATCTAATTTATATTTTTTTGTATTATTCATTTTATTCGCAAGTATATCAATTTTTTTTTCCATATCATCAAGATTATATTCATTTATTGAATTCCTATAACTTTGTTCTGAAGCTTTCATATGCACTTCATTACAATAAATTGTTCTATTTAATTGAATATTATTTATGGCAATACCTATAAAAACAAGGATAACTAACATTACAAAAAAAATCTTACTAATTTTATTTACCATGAAAAAACCACCTTCCAAACTGCTTTGCCATACTGATCATTTACCCGCCGCTTAGCATACTACTATTTAAAGGATGTACTTTTCCATGTTTTTTATTCACTTAATTTTGCTATCTTCACAAAAAATTGTCACGCTCATAGTAAATTTGCACCATACTTACTTATTGTATATACTGATCTATCTCCTCCTTGCTTAATGCTGGTTGAAGAGAAATATTTATGCCACTAGCAATAATTTTTGATACTGAATCAATTACAGCGTCAACATCTTTAGGTGTAACCACTAAATCCCCTACATAAGGATGCAATATTTCTTCTATCATTTTTTGCTTTTCATTTTTATCTATAGACTTTAACATATCATAAAATTGCTTGCCATTTTCAGCATTTTTAATCATTTCATCAAGCACCATATCAATAGTATCATTAGCCATTGTGGCAGCATCCACCACAGTTGGTACCCCAATTGCTATAACGGGTATACCTAAAGTCTTTTCACTTATTTCCATTCTTTTATTACCAACTCCAGAACCTGGTGATATACCAGTGTTTCCAATTTGTATTGTTGAGTTAACCCTTTCAAGTTTTCTTGAAGCCAATGCATCAATACATATAATAAGATTAGGCCTAACTTTATCTACTATTCCCTTTATTATTTCAAATGTTTCCATACCTGTTATTCCTAAAACTCCTGGGGCAATTGAACATACCGGTCTTATGCCTTCATCAATACTATCAGGTATAAGCTCTTTTAGATGCCTTGTAATCATAAGTTTACTCACAACCTTAGGTCCTAATGCATCTGGAGTTACCTTCCAATTTCCAAGTCCAACAACAAAAGCTGTAGTGCTAGGTTCAAGTTTAATGATTTTCGAAAGTTCCGCTGCTAGTACTTCACTTACCTCTCTCATGATTTCATTATCATATTGTGTATATTTGGGCATATCGATAGTAATATATGTACCCATTGGTTTTTTCATTGAATCTTCGCCCTGACTAGTTAATATTTTTACATTTGTAATTTTAATGTCACCTATACTATTAGTTGAAATGTCCACGCCCTGTACTTTGGCACTATTTTCTTCTTCATATATTTCCTTGGCTTCAACTGCCAAATCAGTTCTTATACTCATAAATTTCACCCCTAAAATTATTCTATATATATTGTTTCTCATAATACAGATACTATTCTTTTGAATAATACTTGTAGAAAAATTTTTTTAATGATATAATACACATGTTATATATGAGGATACTCATAGGATATTCCCAAAATGTGAGTATTGATAATATTATAAGGGAGTGAAACTAAATGGCTAACATTAAATCTGCAAAGAAAAGAATAAAAGTAACTGAGGTTAAGACTTCTAGAAATAGGATTATTAAATCTGCTTTAAAAACTACTGTAAAGAAATTTCAAGTAGCAGTTGCTGAAAAGAATACTGAGGATGCTAAGCTTAACTACGTTGCTGTAGTCAGATCATTAGATATGGCTGCATCAAAGGGAGTTATACATAAAAACAAGGCAGCTCGATTTAAATCAAGATTTGCCACAAAATTGCATGCTTTAGAAGCTTAATAAATTAACCGGTGTTTATCACCGGCTATTTATTTTTTTGATTAACTTAAACTATTGCACTTTTTATTAGTAGTAACTCCATTTTTATTTTATCATCACTACCTTGGCTCTTTAATTGCTTTTCTGTCTCTATACATATTTCTTCTGATCGAATAATTTGTTTTACAGTATAACTTTTACATATAATCATCATTTTTTCACATACATATGGGTGCAATCTAAATTCTCTTGCAAGTTCGTCCTTGCTCTTACCGTTTTCCATGCCTAACTTTAAATTCAGCATAATTTTGTATTGTCTTTCTATCATTGAAAGTATTGCTGTTGCCTTTTCGCCTCTGAACATAAGCTCATCAAGAATATTTATTGCAAATTCTGGTTTCCTTTGAGATAAAAAATCTACCAAGTTAAATATGTCCTTATCACTTTTTGATATTGCCAAATCTAAAATATCCTTTTTTTCGATAGGTCTATCTCCTGTAAAATCGCACAATTTATCTATTTCATTTTTAATGATATCCATGTTATTTTCAACTTCACTACAAAAATAGCTCAATTGTGACTTATCAATATTCTTTCCCCTTTGAGCAAACATTTCCTTTACTTTTTTTTGGAGCATTACTCCTTTTAATTTTGTAAATTCAACGATACATGCTTTTTTATCGAATTTCCTAACCTTACTGCTTAGTTTTTCTCTGTCATTTTCGTACACATAATACATTATCAAAATACAATGTTCTGGCACATGCCCTGCATAATCTTGAAGTTTTTTAATTATTTCATTGCCGCTTTTATTAACATTTTTTGCTTTATCGCTAAGAAAATCAGCCCTATAAATAACAACTACCTTTTTTTCACTCATAAAAGGCAATGTTTCACAAGCATTAAAGATTTCATCATATTGAACAATGTTTCCATCATATTGAAAATAGTTCAAATCTTTAAAATCAGCATTTATATTTTTATCTATAACCTGCTTAATATCTTTCTTAATTATATTTTCATTGAAACCACAAAATATATAATAATTTTCAAATTTATTGACCTTGATTCTGTTTTCTAACTCTAAAAAATTAATCATCCCATCACCTGCTATCACTTAATTACTAATACTCTATTATTTATTATTTCTAAATCAACATTATCTTTAGGTAAATCCGACTTTTTTTCATCCGCATCTTCATTAATTATATCATAATTTTGCAAAGAATTTATGCCATAATATTTTATTCCATTATTGTAGAAATAAATAATATTATTTTTATCCTTAGAATTTTTTACTTGCAAAGTTATTTTATTTTTTCCTTGGCTTTTGGGTATTGATAGGTAATACTTATTATCTATTAAAATATCATAATTATCATTAGCATTTGTGATAAATTCATTTACAAAAAATCTCCCCTGTAGTTCCTCTTTCTCATCCCTATCATTAATATTATAGCTAGAAATTAATATTGTTTTCCATTTGCTTCTTACTATGAAACCATAACCACTTTTTAAATCCAAATATGAAATTTCAGGTATAAACCTATATTGATTGATTAATAGAATCACAAAAAAAAGCATAGCTGCATACTTTACATTTTTATGCCCCTTCCGCATAAGTATATAGCAAAAATATAAATATGCGATAAATATGGCATAGATCAGTGGTATATATACTATAGGTGGAGTTAGCCTTAGTAGTATACTCATTCCTCCATTAAGTGCAGTTAATAATATATATATTGGTACACAAATAAGCCTAAACAAGACCTTAATTGGTGATAACACCAATGCCACATTTCCTAAAACAACTAAGACTGAAAATATGGGTATTAAAAATATATTTCCTAAAACAGAACCCAAGCTAAAACTCTTCATAATGTATAGAACATACGGTAATGATATACTTTGAGCACTTATACATATACTTATACTCTCATTGATTTTTTCAGGTAATTTATATAAAGCTTTATATATTTTTTTGTAAAATAGTGCTATCCCTAGTGTTGCAAGAAAAGAAAGCATAAAACCAACATCCAAAATATAATATGGTTTAAACAATAGCAAAATCATTCCAGCTAAACTTAAAGCTGAGTAAACATCATAATTTTTACTCAGTCTCTTAGAATATTTTAATATTGCAATCATTATTAAGGAGCGAACTGTGGATGGCTGACAACCAGTGAACAATGTATATATAATAGCTAATACCATAGATATTTCTCGATTAAAACAGAGACTTAATACCCTGAAAATTATTAACATATGAAGGCCTGACACACAAATTGCATATACAATCCCTAGACGTTTAAAATCGTTCTTATTGTCCTTTGAGATCTCTGATGAATTCCCAAACGCTATAGCCATTATTTTTGACCCCAAATTTTTGCCTATTTCACTATCAAATTTTTTATAAAGTTCATCTTTATAAGAGTACAGCTTTGAAATAAAATCGCTGCTTATACTCTCAATTTTAGTAACTTTATAGCTACCTATAACTCCATAATTATAATCAATATTTCTATTAAAATATCCTTTAATTAAAATATTTTCACCTATTTTAGTGTTTTTAAGTTCGCCTTTTACATTTATCTTCCTTCCCATGTACGCTACCGTAGTGTAAAATTCACTTTTGCTTATAATTCTAACATTAAGTTCTGATTCTACTGGCAATTGAGCATTAAAATAAATTTCCAAACTAGAAAATCCAATTGCAAAAAATAATAGCACAAAAATGAATAGTTTTTTTTCGCAAAATAAAAACATGAATAATAAAAAAGATGTAGCTATTGCCACATCTAACTCTATCGAATTACTAAGTAATACACCACATAAATCACCTATAATCATTGAGATAAAAAAACATACTAGCGATCTTTCCATTTTTTGGTCTCGCCTCCATGTATTATATTATCCAATAACATGGATGTTAAACACCATAAAATAAGTTTATATTATTCTTCCATAATATGAACTTGTTTTGTTAAAATTCCTTTAAGTGATAAAATGACAATATATACAACAATCATTGCTAGTACAATTACTACGCTAGAGAGATCCATCACTTTTAAACCAATAATCATTCCACCCAATTTAGTAATTATAATTGCGATATTACTAGCAATATACAATGCTAATAATAAATCAAAAATCCAATTTTTCATAAACCTTACTTTGATCATCAAAATAATTTGTCCAGCCGAAAAGAATGCAAAAGTTTCAGTAATATTTCCACTACTCGAACTACTTATAGGGAATTCAAATACAACAATACAAATCAATGCAAGAATCAATGAATCTAATATAATACTCTTGCCATCTTCACTCCATATACTTTTATCTATGAATTTCTTTACATTTGTATTATTAGTAATTTTTTCACGAGAAACAAATATTAACAAAGATATTATAAATGCATTAAACATATTAAACCAAAGAATTTCATTGAATGAAAATGGTATTTTATTATAAAATAGTATTGATATCAAACAAAATGAAAATTGACTTAAGCTTGATATACACAAAATTTCAATTATATATCTAAGTGAATTAATTATACTTTTACTTTCAAATACTAAATCTATGATTAACTTAAAATCAATGTTTTTTACATATATATCACTAAGTTTTTTTACAATATTACTACAGTTTTTCCCAAATGAAATAGATAAATCAGCTATTTTCAATGGTGATAAATCCATTAATTTATTTCCTGTCAATGCAACTTTATAGTCGATGTCTTTATACGCTTTTACTATTTTCATTTTATGAGCTAAAAGTATTCTAGAGAAAATGCTTATCTTTTGTATATTTCTTTCTAATTCCCCTTCCTCCATATAGTCCATTTCTATTCCAGATATTACAGTTTCTCCTACATTTAAAATATTAATTTCCTTACCAACTGCAATAGACGTAAGTTTACTATCTTCAGTGTATAAAACTGGTTTTAATCCCATTAGCCTTGCTTTTTTTATATATATATCTATATCATCCTTAATAGGATTCTCCAGGCCTACAAGCCCTACAAATATAAGATTACTTTCAATATTTTCATTTACTGAAGGTTTGTATTTAAAATTTCTATATGCGAGCCCAATAACATATAATGATTCATTTGACATTCCAATATCAGCTGATTTTATTTCACCTATATCATCTTCTGTAAGTTCCTTCTCAATACCATTTTTCATTATATGTGTACATTCTTCTATGAGAACATCTACAGCTCCTTTAACATATGCCCTGTAGTTTTTATCAACTTTATTTACTGTTGTTTTAATTCTTTTTTCTTTATCATATGGCATTTTCAATATTCTTTTTTGTCTTTCTTCAAGTTCAATTTTATTAATACCACTGATTTTTCCAAAATTTAAAAGTGCAGACTCAATTAAATTGTTACTACCAAACCCAGATTTTGAGTCATTACAAAGTATAATGGTTTCCATAATTCTATTAATATTATCATTTTTCACAAATTCGTAATTAACATGTTGAATAGTATCATTATCATAAATTGCTATAACATTAACAATACCCCTTGTAAATATGCCCTCTTTTTCTGATATCAATACATCCATACTAGATGCAGTTTGAATTTTAGATATACCTTTAATAAATATTCCTTGTCTATTTAAATTAAATTTTATTATAAAACCTATAATATATATTATTATTGATATTCCAAAAGGAACAGAAGTTGCTAGCAATGTAGCCGTAGATGCGTAAACATAAGAAATTGTCACTCTACTTACTATTCCACTTAAAGCCACAGCTAACGATCCTAAAATTCCAATTAAAGCTGTGATATTAACAATACTGCTTATTCCTTTATAAAATACATTCTCCTGCTGCTCGATTTCCAAAAACGTCTCCATAAGTTTACCAATTTCAGTATTCATACCTACTGCTACAACAATTCCTTCTCCTTCACCATTATGTACCACAGAAGATTTAAAAAGTATATTTCTCATTTCCGACAAACTCAAATCATATTCTAAAAGTCTTGGTGAATATTTGTCTATTACATGATTATCTTTTGTAACAGCGGCTTCAATTACACTTAGATTTCTACAATCCATTATTCTTATATCCGCTGGTATTACACTACCTTTATTGTAAACTACTATATCTCCTACAACTACATCCTCATTATTAATTGTAGTCAAAATCCCATTTCTAACAACAGTACATTCACCTGCATTAAATTTGAGCAAAGCTTTAAGATCTTTTTTATCTTTATGTTTTTCCATAAAAAGCATGCCTGCACTTATTAATAACAAAACTAATAATACCACCATAGCAAAATACACATGTAAAATCGAATATGCTACGGAACATATTAGTAGTGCTGCGGTCCACGGCTGCACTACCTGCTTTAACATAGATTTCATCAATTTTTTCTTTTGTATATCTATTATTTTATTTGCTCCGTATTTTTCTCTATTTAATTTAACTTCTTCATCAATAAGTCCCATATTTGCATTACTTTGCATCAGGTTAACCACATCGCTCCAAGCTAAATTATACCAATCAGTCATCAAAATTTCCCCCTGAGTTAGTTCTCTTACCTAAAATATTTTTTTGACGCAATTAATATTTAAGTAGCAAGTCCTATTATATTATTTTTCTATTCTATACTAATATCGTACTCTTGCTATTAAAAGTTGAGTAGACACACTTGCATCAATTAATACTTATATTATATTAACACATTTTAAAAAGTTATAGTCAAATGTAACACTCAATCTATATATTAGTAATGAGTAATATATTATTATTCTACTGCATATTTATGGAGGTAATTTTTATGGATACTACTGATAACCTAGACATTCCAGTAGATTTATTTGAAGAGTTATATTTGACAGATCATCATAGTTTAAAAGATAAATACAAATTTTTAGGCCAAGGAGCAAGTAGAATCGTATATGCTATAGATGAAAATTATGTTGTTAAGTTTTCCAAAAATAAAACAGGTAAATACCAGTGCAAAACCGAGCAGTATATATATAACAATATAGATCCAAAATACAGAAAATATTTTTGTCCTATAATCTGGTACAAGGAAGGCATGATTGTAATGAGAAGAGCCTTACCACTAACTGAAATACTTGGTTTAAAACATGGGAGTATTTTTGAATACACAAGTATACGACGTAGTAGTGATTTTTTTAAGAATGTAAAGACCATTTCAAAACATTATGATTTACTGTATCCAGACATAAAAGCTATCTCTTCCTGGGGCATATTAGATCAAAAGCCATTACTCATAGATTACGGATGCACCAACGCCCTGTATGATAAGTACTTTGATTGAGCTCTTGGCTAGATAAAAATAAATCTTCGGTATACTGTACTTTATTCAAGTTAAGAGTTAAAAGAGAAAAGAGAAGAGTTAATGAAATTTTGCCTTATGGCAAAATAGAATTGAATGTAGATAGATTTGAGAGAATACAGATCTCTCTACATTTTTCAATAATTTTAGATTTTTTAAATTCTCTGCTTTCTCACTTGGTTCCTTTAGGCATAGCCTGGGAACGTCCCAAGTCTATGCAACCTATTATATAAAACCTACTCAAGTTTAAATTTAACAGTTTGGTAAATTTTTACTTATTGCAAGATAGTATTGAATATAGATAGAATTGAGAGAATACAGATCTTTTCTATCTACATTTTTAATACTATTTTTTGTTCTTTAGTCCGTGTCTTTTGTCCTTGTTTTATAAACATTACTCTAATGTCCCACATCTTGTGTGTTCTAACTCTTCTCTTTTCTCTCTTAACTATTAACTGTTTCTATTTCCTCTCTAGCATCAATTTATTTCAATATAGTCCATGGCCTTCTTCCCACGCGTGGGTCCAATAGCACTTTCCATATCTTTTTCTGAATTGATTTTGCCACCATTACTATCCCGAAATTTTATGATTTTATCAGCAAGTCCTTTTCCTATGCCAGGTATTTTTTTATTAATTATATCGTTTGCTGTTGCTCTGTTTATATCTAATTTTTCGTTTTCTGAGTTTGTTGTAGTCATAGTCGCATTTGTTCCCCCATTGACTACAGTGCCTTGAGGTAATTTTTGAATTTTTGACTTTACTTCTATATTATCACCATCTGACAGTTTTCGCGCTCCGTTAATACTAAAACGATCTGCATTTTCAGTAAAGCCACCTGCTTTATCAATCAAATCTTTTATCATCTTGCCATTTCCTAGAGAATAGACTCCTGGATTTTTTACCTCCCCATATATTTGCGCATTTATTTCCTTCTTAGCTCCAGCTATATTTTCACTTCCACTTTCATTTTCACCATTAGTATTGTAAGATTTTTTGTTGTTATTTTCACTATAGTTACTTCCTTTATATACATGTGTGTCAGTATTATCCATATCCTTTTGGGATTTTTGTATGTTATACCCAACTACCAAAAATACTATAAACACAACTGCAATTATTGCTGTTCCTACCATCTTTTTCTTGTGCATCAATGTGCCTCCTCTAATTATCCGAAAAAATCATTGAATATTTTCACCCAAAATTATTGTTTTTTTAAATATCTCATACTAATTATTGACATATATATTAGTATATACTCATATTTTTTTGCCAATTCGATCTTTTTTTGATATACTAAAAACATCAAACTTTTTTGGAGACAAACAATTACATATTGAATGAACCTTAAAAGAATAAAGGAGGGCACAATGAAAAAAATATTCACAATCATAATAATAGCTTTTTTACTTTTAGGAAATTTAAGTAAAACTATAAATGCAGAAACCATAAATCCACCTATTGTTTCAGGTGATGGTATCGTTTTAATGGATGCTACCACTGGTGAAATATTATATGGAAAAAATATAGATGAACCATTTCATCCTGCTTCTACAACAAAAATAATGACAGCACTTTTGACAATTGAAAATACTAAACCTGATGATGTGGTAACAACAAGCAATGATTTTACAACTAAAAATCATGACCTTATAGAGGGAAATGGCATTTCCCTTAAAAGTGGTGAGCAAATGAAAGTAAAAGATCTATTGTACGCTCTACTTTTACCTTCAGCTAACGATTCGGCAGTTGCACTGGCTGAGCACATTAGTGGTTCTGTACCTGATTTTGCAAAACTAATGAACAAAAGAGCAAAAGAACTTGGATGTACCACCGCAAACTTCGAAAATCCAAATGGTCTTTATGGCGAAAAACACGTAGTCTCAGCCAAAGATTTAGCACTTATATTCAGGAAACTCTCCACATATCCTGAATTTAGGCAAATTGCCACTACTGCCTATTATAGTATTCCTGCTACAAATAAAACCGATCAAGCTACATCAACCAAAAACAGAACTATAAGAAACGAAGACAAACTAGTACACAAAGGTACTAGCGATTACTGTGAGGGAATTGATGGTGGTAAGACAGGCTATACAACTCAGTCACTTCATTCTTATGTAGCTGCTGCAACAAGAAATGGTCATAGACTTATTGTCACAATTATGCATAGTAATGATCAAAAATACTTTTTAGATGCAAACGCCCTTTTCGACTATGGTTTTGCAAACTTTAATTTAACCAAGAAATTTTCTAAGGGAGATTTTGTTACATACTACAAAGAATCTAATGGTAAAAAGATTCCTCTTGTTGCTGGAAAAGACTTTTATTATGTATCAAATAAAAGTTCTACTTCAAAACCTAGTTTTAAATTTAATAATAATTCAATAAAATTAAATAAATTTTATAAAGATGAGCAAGTAACTAATATTGAATTAACTCTAGACGGTAAACCAATTGGAACGTTAAACCTGCTCAGTGGAGCTAATTATTCTCCAAATTTTCTTTCATCAAACTACAATGCTTTAAATTTAGCTAAGGCAAAGATCATATATTTGATTATAGGAATACTTGTCTTTATACTAATTATTGCTTTGGTGATTTACAGAAAGAAAAAATCTAAAAAAAAGAACTTCAAGGACTATTTTAAATAGCCCTGAAGTTCTTTTTTATATTTCTTTTTTAAGTTCTGTAATTAAATCTTTAATATCCTTTGGAATATTAATTTCAAGTTCGACTACGTTTCCTGTTCTAGGATGTGGAAAACTCAATTTATATGCATGGAGTGCCTGCCTTTTAATAATTTTATTATCTCCACCGTACAAAGTATCACCATAAATCGGATGTCCAATAGCGCTTAGATGTACCCTTATCTGATGTGTCCTGCCTGTTTCAAGCTCAAGCTTTATTATGTCCCCTGAATTAAGACTCTCTTCTACCTCATAGTGTGTTATACTTTTTTGGCCTCTCTCATCTATTACTCTGTTTATACTGTCTCCACCAGTTCTATATATGGGCAGATCAATGGTTCCTTTCTTTTTTTCTAGATTACCCATAGCAACTGCAATATAGCCTTTTTTAAAAGAATCTAGCTTCATATCTCTAGCAAGGGACATATGTGCAAATTGATTTTTTGCAATAAGCACAAGACCCGATGTATCCATATCTAATCTATTAACAAGCCTAACTATACAATCTTCACCTTTTTCTTTAAAATAATATAATAATCCATTGGCAAGAGTACCTTCTTGATAACGCTTAGTTGGATGAACCACTATTCCTGGCTGTTTATTCACAACAACCACATCATCATCTTCATATACAATAGACAAATCCATTTTTTCAGGAACAATATTTTGAGTTTCAGCCCTATGTAGATCTATTTCTATCGTATCTTCAGATTTTAGAATATAATTCATCTTTACAGGAATACCATTAACCCAAATTCTTCTTTCAAGAGCTGCCTTTTTTATAAATCTGGATGATATATTTAATTTAATTTTCAGATATTCTCTAATTTTAGTACCGCTACCTTCATCTTTTATAAAATATTTTAGTTTGTTATTCATATTTTTTCATTACCTCATCCTATTTTTAGTCTACTATTGCAATAACCTCTATTTCAACTAATGCGTCCTTAGGAAGCTTAACTTCTACGCAAGATCTTGCTGGCTTTTTATCCTTAAAATAACTTGCATACACCTCATTTACATCTGGAAAATCATTCATATTTTTTATAAACACAGTTGTTTTTATAACTTTTTCAAAAGAAGACTTGGCTTCATCTAGTATTTTTCCTATATTCTTTAAGCACTGATCTGTTGCACTCTTTACATTATCATTAACTAGTTCTCCTGTTACGGGGTCTATTGGTATTTGACCTGATGTAAATAGTAAATTCCCTACCCTTATAGCCTGAGAATATGGTCCAATAGCTTTAGGTGCGTTTTTTGTGTTAATTATAATTTTTTCCATAATAATCACTCCTCTTTAAATCATTTGTTTATATCATTTCCAAGCACTACAACTATATCATATTTATTGCTCTTTCCGTCAACATATTCATAGTCATTAGCCTTTATTATATTTCCCATATCACTATTTATTTTAGTAAGTTCATTCTCATCAGTACCATAATAAGTTAATTTTGTTACTGCCACTGGTTTTTGAGGTGAATTTCCAGTAGTAATATTTGTGAATCCTTTACTATTTAATTGTGTTTTAAATCCTTTAGCAAATCCATTCTTTGTAGTACCATTTAAAATTTCTATTTTAACAGCAGCTTTTTTTACATCATCATTGTTTTTCACTTTTGTGCCTAATAGCTTATTATTAGCAGCACTGTCAAGTATATAATACCTGTTACCATCTACTCCAACATTAAAACCATTTGCTACATTCATTGTGACTTTTGATCCATCCAAATGACTAAATGCACGTGCATATTTAAGAACATCATAAGTGCTCATATTACTCTCGATGTTTTTTGATAAAGACGATATTATAGCTGGATATTTTATTATTGTTGAAAGTCTACTGAATTTAGCCATAGAAGTTTTTAAAAACGTCTGCTGGTTTTTCATTCTTAAAGTGTCTCCTGACAATACGCTAGTAGAATTATTGTTTTTAGTCCATCTATAATATTCTTCAGCTTTTTGTCCATCCAGTTTTTGAGTGCTCCCATTGTCAAAATGAATATGAAGCTTCTGCAGACTATCGTCATAGTCCATTTTATTATTTACACTCATTGTAACTCCACCCATAGAATTTATTATATTTCTAAATGATGTATAATCTAGCTGAACATAATAATTTACTTTTACGTTCATTAAACTTTCAACACTATTTTGTAGAAATTTAGCGCCATCTACTGAAGTTGCATAATTTAGTTTTGCTGCTTTTTTATCAACTTTTATTAGAGAATCTCTAGGTATCGATATTACTTGTAGCTTATCATTTTTAGGTTCATAATGAAACAACACTACTGAATTTGCTTGCTTTGCATTGCTGCTTATTTTATTTGGATCACTTTTGTCATTTGATCCAACATCTACACCCGCAAGCAAAATGTTAACAGGTTCATTTTTCTCCGGAGCAATAGCTTTTACATTTACTAAATTTGATTTACTATTTGTTCCAGATAAATAAAACACTGAAAAGCACGTAATACCAACTGCTAGACAAATAAAAACTCCTAATACAGAAATCCCCACTATCTTTAATATCTTTTTCCTCTTGAATTTTTTATCATCGTTTTCCATTTTCATATCTACCCCTTATTAAATATATTGAAAAAACAACTAGTTTGCATGTTATCCTATTTCGCCTGAGATGTTTTATTACAGATAATAAAATTTCTGGCTTCTATGGTATCTTTATGTATTAAACCACCTCTACTTATAACTACTTCTATAGTCTTATCAAAAGAGAGTACAAGAGCCTCATCCAAACTTCTACACGCAGCACTACGAAGTTCCTCAACTCCAGGGAAATTTCTAGATGGTTCAATATAGTCAGCTAAATATATTACCTTTTCTAAAAGGCTCATATTTCTTTTACCTATAGTATGATTTCTTATTGCATTAAGTATATCTTTATCCTCGACCTTCATTACTTCTCTAGCAATAATAGCCCCTGCTGATCCATGAAGTAATGCCGGATTTGCTTCCAAAATATAATCAATATCACAACCATCTTTTCTACAAATATGCAAAATTTGTTTTTTATCCATTTCTTTGGCACAATCATGTATAAGTCCTGCTATTTTTGCTTTGGCTACATCGGCCCCATATCTTTTAGCCAAACTTTCTGCTGAATCTTTAACTCCTAAACTATGATTATATCTACCTTCACTTAGTTTTTCTCTTAAATAAACTTTCATTTGTTCTTCATTCCACACATAATCGCCTCACTTTGTATATAAATTCAAATTTTTTATATCTTTATTAACAGAATACGGAACCAAATAAGATATATTTTTGCCTTCTTCAATTCTTTCTCTTATATATGAAGAAGATATATCCATTTGAGGCAAATCTAATAAAATTATTTTTTTATTAAATTCTTTTTCAACTTTTTCCTTCTGATTGAGTATTTCCGCATCATTATACCCTGGTCTAATAAAAACTACTAGATTACAAAGTTCTAAAATAGTACTCACATTCTTCCAGCTTGCAAGTTCCATTAAACAATCTACCCCGCATATAAAATACCACTTTGTGTCTGGTTCTGTTTCATTCAAATATTCAAGTGTTTCATATGTAAAACTCAACCCATCTTTTAAAACTTCATATTCATTTATTTCAAAACACCTTTCGTCTTTTATGGCCTTTTCCACTACCTTATATCTAATCGCAGCATCTGTTATATTATTATTTTTATGTGGCGGATTACCTGTAGGTATAAATACTATTTTATCCAAATTCAGTTTTTCAAGAGCCTCGTATGCAATATGCATATGACCATTATGTAACGGATCAAATGTTCCACCCATTATGCCTTTTTTCATTTTTATACCTCTTTAGTTAAATTATAAATCAAGTTTTAATATATACAATATGTATTATATCACATTTTTCTTTGTATTATATGGTAAATGCTGTATTCTATAAAAAATAATCAGGCGAAATATACTTTCGCCTGATTTAAACACTACTTGTTATATTAATTCTATTTTAGAATTTTTATTTGATTTTTTATAAAGCACAAACTTTTTTCCTATTGACTGTACTCCGTCACAATCTATCTTTTCACATATATAATCACTTGCTTGCCTTGAAGTATATTCACTGTTGTCTAGAACAGCTATTTTTATAAGTTCTCTTGCTTCAAGAGCCTCAGCTACTTGCTTTAAAAATGAATCCTCAATACCATTTTTTCCAACATGGAATATTGGCTCAAGTTTAATTGCAAGTGATCTTAAGTAACTTCTTTGTTTGCTGGTTATCATTTTATCACTCCTATGCTAAAAATTCGAATTCAAAATTTTTCAATCTTACAAAATCATTATCCTGTATGCCCATGGAAATAAGTTCAGCTATAACACCTTTATTTTTAAGCACCTTATGGAAATACATCAATGACTCTGGATCACTTACATTAACACTATCCAATAATCTGTCAACGAAAGTTCCCTCCACGATATAAACATTGCCTTCTTTTATTATATCATAAGTGAATTTCCTTTCTTCCTCAATAAATTTATCTTCTGGATTAATTTCAAGATCTTCAATTGGGATATTAGAAAGTTCTCTAGCAGCTTCTTTGACCAAATCATCTACACCTTGTCTTGTAGCTGCAGATATTTTATATACATGATTATATCCCATTTCGTTAAGTTTAGCTTTGAAATTTTCAAAGACATCGTCATCATAACACATATCACTTTTGTTAGCAGCTATGATTTGAGGTCTATCAGAAAGTTTAACACTGTACTTCTTCATTTCTTCGTTAATTTTTTCGAAATCATCTAATGGATCTCTTCCTTCACTACCAGAAATATCTATAACATGAATCAAAAGTCTTGTTCGTTCGATATGTCTTAAAAATTTTATTCCAAGACCAATACCTTCAGCAGCACCTTCGATTATTCCAGGAATATCTGCCATTACAAAACCTTGTATTCCAGGTAAACTAACTACTCCTAAATTCGGTTCTAAAGTAGTAAAATGATAATTAGCTATCTTAGGTCTTGCCTTAGATACTACAGATAGAAGTGTTGATTTACCAACATTCGGGAATCCAACAAGTCCAACATCAGCAAGAAGCTTTAATTCAAGGCTGATCCATCTTTCTTCTCCAGGCATACCAGGTTCAGCAAAATTTGGTGCCTGTCTTGTAGATGTACAAAACTTTACATTTCCTTTTCCGCCTTTTCCGCCTCTTGCAAGTACAATCTTATCGCCTACATGAGATAAATCAGCCATTATTTTGTTTGTTTCTTTATCTCTTACAATGGTACCAACAGGTACTTTTATAACTAATGATTCTCCATCTTTTCCATAACACTTAGAACCAGAACCTCCAACTCCATTTTGCGCAACAAATTTTCTGTTGTAGGTAAAATCTAAAAGTGTTGTCATGTTAATGTCTGTTATTAGTGTTACACTGCCACCTCTACCACCGTCACCGCCATCCGGTCCACCAAGTGGTATATACTTTTCTCTTCTGAAGGAAACTGCACCATTTCCACCTTTCCCGGACTTAATAAATAATTTAGCTGTATCAATAAACATATTAATCTCCTTTTTAAGTAATATTTATATTTACAATATTTAGTTGGTATTTTCGAACTTAATATTTATATATTATTCACCTAAGACATTATTTAAAACATTCAAATTTATGCTTTAAAAAAGCACCCCGGCAAAAGGGTGCTCCAAAATTATTCAGCTACAGTATCCTCAATAACTACAGGATAAACACTTGCTTTCTTTTTGTCTTTTCCTACTCTTTCAAACTTAACTACTCCATCAATTTTAGAATATAGTGTATCATCTGATCCTATTCCTACGTTAGTACCTGGATGAATTTTTGTTCCTCTTTGTCTAACAAGTATGTTTCCGCCGAGTACGAATTCTCCATCTGCACTTTTAACTCCAAGTCTCTTTGATTCACTATCTCTACCATTTCTTGAGCTACCTACTCCTTTTTTATGAGAAAATAACTGAAGGTTCATTTTTAACATTCTACAGCACCTCCTTTACTTCTAGTTTAATATAATCGCTGTAATTATCTTCTATGTTCTTTACTCCTAAAAGCATGGTTTCCATTAATACTTGACATTTCCTAGCTTCCGCTACAGATTGACCATCTAAATCTAAATTTAAATAACCATCATGCTCACAAATTTCAGCTTTCACCCCTACTATCTCTGTTATACCATTAGAAATTGCAATGGATAAAGCCGATATTGCACTACATACAATGTCATATCCTTCATAGTCATAACCAGCATGACCATTTATATCAAATGAAACTAAGTAATTACATTTTCTTTTAAAAATAACCTTTATCATATCTTAAGCTTCTATTTTTTCAATTAAAAGCTTTGTATAAGGTTGTCTGTGTCCTTGTTTTCTTCTATAATCTTTTTTACGTTTAAATTTGAACACTATAATCTTCTTAGCTTTTCCTTGCGCTGTTACTTTCGCAATTACTTTTGCTCCTTCAACTACAGGCTTTCCAACAACCAAACCATCTTCCTTACCAACTGCAAGAACACTAGATAGTTCAACGTTTGAATCAACTTCAGCTTCTAGCTTTTCGACGAATATTACGTCTCCTTCTGAAACTTTGTATTGTTTTCCACCAGTAAATACAACTGCGTACATAAAAACACCTCCTCATTCCAGTCTCGCCAACTCAGGTACATAAGACTTTAAAATCTCATGTTTCTACTAAACCCTCCGCGTGCGGTCTACATATGACAGTTTAACATATGCCATAGCATTTGTAAAGCAAATCAACCATATATTTTATAGCCTCTGATCTAATTGTGATAATGTCTTAGTATACCGCAAGTGATTATGTCCTAAAAATAATGTA